>CXSQ01000101.1_pt1 | contig 1650 bp, 3 predicted proteins | sample 591431 | NCBI WGS metagenome assembly CXSQ01 (sample SAMEA3491352, study PRJEB9169) | human gut metagenome | biome: ENVO:mammalia-associated habitat; material: ENVO:feces | place: Bangladesh | collected 2010-04-07 | reverse complement strand
ATACTAACAAACTCACTTCCAGCATTGCTAACAAGAAAATTAATTCCTCTGAAGTATCATTATTAAACAAACGGAAAATTGGAGAGATGTTTTGAGCATCCTTTTCTTGGCTCTTTTTAAATAAATAGACATAAAAATATAATCGGACAAATACAGTAATCCATAAGTTAATAAACATTGAAAAATAGAAATATTTACTGATTGATTTTATTTTTAATAAGTAATTAGACCTATTTATAGTCAATTCTCCACCTCTATAACTTCATTCAATTTTTTTTCTGTTATTTCGTAAATCTTCTTCTTTATTGATGGAATCTGATCATAGTCATGTGTAACCACGATTAGAGGGATATTATACTTATTACTTACACGGTATAAAATATTCATTATTTTTTTTGATGTATCTGGATCTAAATTTCCTGTAGGTTCATCTGCCAAAATAAGTTCAGGATTTTTTATAATTGCCCTAGCAATAGCAACCCGTTGTTTCTCTCCTCCTGAAAGAAGAGAGATTCTCGTGTGTAGTAACTCTGTAATTTTTAACTCCACAGCTAGTTTCTCGACCTGTTTTTTGATAATCTGACTAGGAATTTTTTTTATTTTTAAGGGATAAGCAATATTTTCATACGCACTTAACCATTCAATTAGTTGAAAATCTTGGTGAACATAACCTATGCTCCGCCTATACGATATCAATTTTTTCCTCGTATCTAAACAGACTTTTTTTTCATCTAGAACAAATTCTCCCGTAAAATACGGATGTTCACCTGCGAGTATGTTTAAAAGCGTTGATTTACCTACGCCGCTTTTTCCTATAATAAAAGAGACTTCTTTACTAGAGAATTCAACAAAATCAATTTGATAAAGAAAAAAATTTTTTTGAGTCAGTACTTTTACATCTATCAACTTAATATTCATTATCTAACCTGCAATTCATTCTAAAAATACGCTATAATGTTTTTTTATTTGTTCTTTGTATGTGGAAGTAAATTCAAATATTACTTCTTCATCAGATACTAACAGAAATTCAACAACTACTGTGCTCGTTTTTAAAAATTTATCTCCCTCAATTTTAGTGGATAAATTTTTCAAATTAACTTCACCTTGTAAAGCCTTAACTGAAAATATATCTTTTATCTGTGTATTCTGAGGAACTCCATCATTCAATAAATTAAGTGTTAATTTTATACTATTGTTAGCTTCCTTTTTTAATTTACTTACTTCAACTAACTGAACATAATAATAGGGAAAGGCTATTTGTTCTGCTTCTGAATACGTTTCAACCACATCGATAGCCGAGTCATCATCTTGCTTATGCACTAAGGATTAGGACCTGAAATTGTTCAAGACCTAGGCGGAAAGATTACTAGCTTTGTCGCAGGTTTAGGCAGTGGTGGAACGTTTGCAGGTGTTGGCAGATATCTCAAAGAACAAAATAGTAAGACGCAATTATGGGTGAACGTCCCTTCCAAAATGTCTTAATTCACGGCTTAATTCGTGATGAGCAAGGACGCAAAATGAGTAAATCATTGGGGAATGGGATTGATCCAAATTAGGATGGTCAAAATCTGGTCAATTTTGATGTGTTATTGGTAGCAAAAAATGTTGGGACATTTCCCAACATTTTTTATTAATTTTATACATATCAAT
>CXSQ01000033.1_pt1 | contig 7952 bp, 5 predicted proteins | sample 591431 | NCBI WGS metagenome assembly CXSQ01 (sample SAMEA3491352, study PRJEB9169) | human gut metagenome | biome: ENVO:mammalia-associated habitat; material: ENVO:feces | place: Bangladesh | collected 2010-04-07 | reverse complement strand
ATTGAAATCCGTCGGGCGGAAATGGCTAATTTATTTAATTGCGTTCCTTCACAAATTAACTATGTAATTAATACACGTTTTACCATCCAACGAGGCTACGCAGTTGAAAGTAAACGTGGTGGAGGCGGCTATATTCGCATTGTCAAAGTACAAATTTCAGATAACGATCAATTACTAAAACAAATGGATCAATTGATTGGCGCAACCTTAACAGAAAAAGATGCGCTAACATTTATTCAAACATTGTATGAAGAAGAAGTGATTACGAAAAAGGAAGGCAATTTAATGCTAGCTGCTTTAAGTAAAAGCACATTGAATGGTCTGGGGAATCACGAAGATTTTCTAAGAGCTCAAATAATGCGTTCATTTTTAGAGCGTTTGAGCTATGAGGAGGAATAACTATGGATGAACTATTTACAGAAAGTGCGAAAGCCGTACTGGCGATTGCCCAAGAAGAAGCGAAGTATTTTCGTCACCAATCCGTCGGTTCTGAACATTTATTATTAGCACTCGTTTTAGAACCAAATGGGATTGCCGGAAAAACATTACGACAATTGAATACTGACACAGAAGACATCCGTGAAGAAATTGAGCATTTAAGTGGCTATGGCACCATGCAAAGTCCAATGGGGAATAACAACTTATACTTACCTTATTCACCAAGAGCCAAACAAATCTTTGCCTATGCGGGAGATGAAGCGAAGCGCTTAGGGGCTCAAAAGATTGGTACCGAGCATTTATTATTAGGCTTGTTAAGAGACGAAGAAATTTTAGCGTCTAGAATTTTAGTGAATTTGGGATTAAGCTTATCCAAAATGCGTCAATTATTATTGAAAAAAATGGGCGTTTCCGAACCCAATGGCGCACAACGTCGTCGGAATGGTCAAAATAAAAATACGCCACAAGGGACGCCAACATTGGATTCTTTAGCGAGGGATTTAACCAAATTAGCACGAGAACAAAGCTTGGATCCAGTAGTTGGTCGCGGGACCGAAGTTCGTCGTTTGATTCAAATTTTGAGTCGCCGTACCAAAAACAATCCTGTCTTAGTCGGTGAACCAGGTGTTGGGAAAACAGCGATAGCAGAAGGGTTAGCCCAGAAAATTGTCAACCGAGAAGTCCCTGAAGATATGCAAGGCAAACGTTTAATGATGCTAGACATGGGTGCCTTGGTTGCTGGAACCAAATATCGAGGTGAGTTCGAAGATCGCTTGAAAAAAGTTGTCGATGAAATCTATCAAGATGGACAAGTCATTTTATTTATCGACGAATTGCATACCTTGATCGGTGCTGGCGGTGCAGAAGGGGCGATTGATGCTTCAAATATTTTAAAACCTGCTTTAGCACGTGGCGAGTTGCAAACAATTGGTGCGACAACTCTGGATGAATACCAAAAATATATTGAAAAAGATGCCGCTTTGGAACGTCGTTTTGCCCGTATTCAAGTAGCAGAACCAACCCCAGAAGAAGCAGAAGAAATTCTAAAAGGCTTGCGTTCACGCTATGAAAAACATCATGGCGTAGAAATTACAGATGAAGCTCTACATGCGGCGGTTCAATTATCGATTCGCTATTTAAATGACCGCCAATTACCAGATAAAGCAATTGATTTAATGGACGAATCTGCAGCAAAAGTTCGTTTAGATAAGGCAGATCAACCTTCAGAAATTAATGAATTGCGTACCGAAATTTCTCAATTAATTACGGAAAAAGAAGAGGCCATTCAAAACCAATCATTTGAAAGTGCTGCTCGGATTCGTCAAAAAGAAAAACAAGTGATGGAAAAACTAGAAGAATTGATTGCAGTGAAAGAAAAAAGTCTGTCTGGTTACAGTACACAAGTAACAGAAGAAGACGTGGCTGGGGTTGTTTCACAATGGACAGGCGTTCCTTTGCAGCAGCTAGAGAAGAAAGAAAGCGAACGATTGATGGAATTAGAAACCATTTTACATCAACGGGTCGTTGGCCAAAATGAAGCAGTTGAAGCTGTTTCACGCGCTATCCGTCGTGCGCGTAGTGGCTTGAAAGACCCAGCAAGACCGATTGGTTCCTTCATGTTCTTAGGACCAACTGGGGTTGGGAAAACAGAACTTGCCAAAGCCTTAGCCGAAGCGATGTTTGGCAGCGAAGAAGCTTTGATTCGCGTGGACATGTCTGAGTTTATGGAAAAATACAGTACTAGCCGTTTAATCGGTTCTCCTCCAGGTTATGTCGGCTACGAAGAAGGCGGCCAACTAACTGAAAAAATTCGTCAACGTCCTTATTCCGTTATTTTGCTAGATGAAGTAGAAAAAGCCCATCCAGATGTCTTTAATATTTTATTACAAGTCTTAGATGATGGCCATTTAACGGATGCCAAAGGACGAAAAGTCGATTTCCGTAACACGATTTTAATCATGACCTCCAACTTAGGAGCAACAGCGATTCGTGAAGAAAAACATGTCGGCTTCAATGTGAAAGACATTTCTAAAAATCATGAATTAATGCAAAAACGAATCATGGAAGAATTGAAAAAAGCCTTCCGTCCAGAATTCTTAAACCGAATTGATGAAACGGTTGTATTCCATTCCTTGAAACAAGAGGAAATTCATGAAATCGTGAAAATTATGAGTCAATCTGTCGTGAAACGGATGGCTGAACAAGAGGTTAAAGTGAAAATCACACCAGCTGCAATTGAAGTTATTGGTAAAGTCGGGTTTGATCCAGAATATGGCGCACGTCCAATTCGTCGGGCCTTGCAAAAAGAAGTGGAAGATCGTTTAAGTGAAGCCCTTCTTTCTGGTCAAATTCAGTTAGGGGATAAAGTAACTTTAGGCGCTAGCAAAGGCAAAATTACGTTAAATGTGCGGGCACCAAAAGCACCAAAAACAGAAGCGAAAGAATTACAAACTGTATAGATGAGGTGCAAAGGAGGTCGGGACAGAAGTGTTTAACTCCGAGAAATAAGCCGAAGGGGTTGCTTCTGTTCTCACCGTGTATCAGTTTTTGAGCGTGGAGCAAAAATCCAAAGTGATTTTTGTCCCACGCTCCTTTTTCTATTTTCCAGTGGCGATTTCTTTTTGAGAATTGCCAGATTGATTTTTCTGTGCTACGTTAATAAGGAGGGGTGATGGAATGGAACAATCTTTTTTTCGAGAATTACTACATTATCAACGTCCAAAGGATAATCCTTTTCGACTAGTGTTTGCTGGCTTGGTTATGTTCAGCATTCTTTTTTTGGGCTATATCAATCATCAATTATTGATTTCAAGCTTTGGCTCGTTAGGTATTTTTACTTTTTTATATTATCAGCCGTTACCATTAAAACAGTTAATGACTCGTTTATCTGTGGTCGGTAGTTACCTTTTTTTAGGAAATTTGTTAGGCATGTTATCGACCCATATTGCATGGCTCATTCCCATTGTTGTTGCACTGGTCGGTTTTGGTGGCCGCTTTTTCTTTGAAGTCTACGATATTTCAAAACCAGGGGCCTTCTTTGGTGTGATGGTGACAGCGATGGGTGCCAGTACGAGTATTCCGTTAGCAAAAATTCCGTTCATGAGTGGCTGTATGTTATTAGGCATTGGCTTTTCTATTTTGTTTGCACTAGTGTTGCATTTTACAGAGAAGGAAATCAGTGCCCCGCTAGCTAAGCGATCATTACGGGAACGAATTTATCGGCATCCAGAAGCGCCATTAGATAGCATATATTATAGCTTTGTCTTATTTTTTGCTGTATATATCAGCGAAAGTTTACATTTACAGAATCCGTATTGGTTAGTCGTTTCCTGTGCATCCATTTTACAAGGAGACAATTTACGTGCGATTAAGCAGCGAAATATTCAGCGAATTTTTGGCACAACGATTGGTTTGGTTATTTCCGCTTTTCTGCTTAATTTAGCTTTGACAACTTTTGAATCGATTGTCGTGATTACAATCTTATTTGTGACCGTTGAGTATTTTATTCGTCGTAATTATGGATTGGCGCAATTTTTCACAACGCCTATGGCTCTGATGCTTTCATTGCTCGTTCGTCAGCAGTACGTGATAACGTTGATTCAATTCCGCTTTTTGGGGATTGTTTTAGGCAGCTTGTTAGGCTTAGCGGCAGCGTGGCTATTCACCGTTGTAGTAACGTTTTATGAACGAAAATACCACTTGAACGAGTGACCAAAGAACAGATGACCAGTAATTAAAAAAAGAGCATTTGGTAGGTAAGCGGTTGGCGCTTTTCTACCAAAATTTTTTCGGAAACATTGTGAAAAATGTACGTTTAATACAGATAAGCTCTTTTAAAGTTTGTGAACGTATGATACTATTAAACGGTCATAAAGAAGGAGGCTATATTTATGATTGAACTGATTGCAACTGCAGAATCTGTTGAGCAGGCTGTAGAATTACTCGCAACAGGTGTGGATACATTATATATTGGAGAAGAAACATTCGGGTTGCGTTTGCCCGTATCTTTTACACGAGATGAACAACGCGAGATTGTGAAACGTGCACATGAAATGGGCAAACAAGTGCTAGTTGCAGTAAATGGCATTATGCACCCTGAAAAAATGAAATTAGTCCCAGAGTATCTGACATTTTTAAAAGAAATCAACGTCGATAAAATTACTTTGGGTGATCCAGGTATTGTGTTTATTATGCAACGAGATGGATTAGAAATTCCTTACGTTTATGATGGCGAAACCTTAGTAACGAGCTCACGTCAAATCAATTTTTGGAGTAAACGAGGAGCCATCGGAGCTGTCCTAGCTCGGGAAGTACCTTTTGAAGAAATGGTCGCAATGGAAGAGAACTTAGCAGTTCCAGCTGAAATTCTTGTCTATGGGGCGACGTGTATTCATCAATCGAAACGCCCATTAATTCAAAATTACTACAATTACACAAAGAACGACAAAGGGGTTACGAAAGACGAAGGGCTGTTTATTTCTGAACCCAAAAAACCAGAAACCCACTATTCCATTTATGAAGATAGTCATGGTACGCATATTTTTGCCAATAACGATGTGAACTTGATGAATGAGTTAACAAACTTGTATGACCATCACTATCGTACATGGAAGCTCGATGGCCTTTACACGCCAGGTGAAAATTTTGTCGCGATTGCTCGCTTATTTGCTGAAGCGAAAGCAGCACTTGAAGCGGGAACTTGGTCAGAAGATCAAGCAGCTCATGCAACAGCTGAAATTGAAAAATTACATCCAACAGGTCGTGGCTTAGACAATGGTTTCTTTGATTTAAGTGCCGATGCAATAAAATAAATTGATTCATTTAAGGGGAAGAAGAACATGAAAGTAATGACAGAACGAACATTGAAGCGTCCCGAGGTGTTGGCTCCAGCCGGGACGCTAGAAAAACTAAAAGTCGCAATTCGTTACGGTGCCGATGCCGTTTATATCGGAGGGAATGCCTACGGTCTGCGTAGCCGCGCAGGAAATTTCACGCCAGAAGAAATGGCGGAAGGCGTAGCCTTTGCCCGCGAACATAATGCGAAAGTTTATGTCGCTGCCAATATGGTCACTCATGAAGGAAACCAGGAAGGGGCAGGAGCGTTTTTCAGAGAATTGCGAGACATCGGAATTTCAGCTGTGATTGTTTCCGATCCAGCTTTAATCGAAATTTGTGCGACAGAAGCACCAGGTTTACCTATCCATTTATCGACACAAGCTTCAGCAACTAATTATGAAACATTAGAATTTTGGAAAAATGAAGGCTTAGAACGTGTGGTTTTAGCGCGCGAAGTTTCAATGGAGGAAGTTGCAGCGATTCGTGAAAATACGGACATTGAAATTGAAGCCTTTATTCATGGAGCAATGTGTATTTCTTATTCAGGTCGTTGTACTTTATCCAACCATATGTCGATGCGGGATGCCAATCGTGGCGGTTGCTCTCAATCTTGTCGTTGGAAATACGAGTTATTTGATATGCCTTTTGGGACAGAACGTCGGAGCAAAACCAGTGAAGGGGAAGTTGAAGAAGAGTTTTCAATGAGCGCCGTAGATATGTCTATGATTGAACATATTCCAGAATTAATTGAAAATGGTGTCGATAGTTTTAAAATTGAAGGCCGCATGAAATCCATTCACTATGTTTCGACAGTCGCTAATGTGTATAAAAAAGCCGTCGATTCTTACATGGAAGATCCTGAAAACTATGTCTGCCAACAAGAGTGGATTGATGAATTATGGAAAGTAGCACAACGTGAATTAGCAACTGGTTTTTATTACAATACACCAAGTGAAAATGAACAATTATTCGGCGAACGTCGTAAAATTCCACAATATAAATTTGTTGGCGAAGTGATTGCGTACAACGAAAAGACGCAAGTCGCGACAATTCGTCAACGGAACCTTTTCAGTGTCGGCGATGAAATTGAATTTTATGGTCCCGGGTTTACCCATTTCCACCAAACCGTTAAAGAGATGTATAATGAAGACGGTGAAGCGATCGATCGGGCACCTAATCCCATGATGTTATTAACAATGGAAGTGACGCAACCTGTTGCAGTCGGCGATATGATTCGTAAGAAAAAATAAACCAGCCAAAAGGAGGAGTAATTATGAGTGTCCGCGTGAATGATTTATTAAAATTACCGTCTTTGCGAGAAGCAACGGTACTTTCTGGTAAAAACCAATTGGACACATCTGTTGCTTCTCTTTCTTTTTTAGAAGTCTCTGATATGTCTTTGTTTTCGGAAAAACTTCACAAAACAAATGAATACCATGCTGGCGAAATTTTGATTGGTTCATTTTGTGCCATTCGTCATGATGTGGTGAAGCAATGTGAAACGATTCGGCATCTCCATGAATTAGGCGAAGTAGGCCTAATCTTGTACTACGTTGGGATTATCGTACCGAAAGTTGCAGAGGAAGTGATTCAATTAGCGGATTCTTTAGGTTTTATTTTAATCCAAATGCCTAAAAATGATCCCACATTACGCTACAACGAAGTCATTTATGAAGTCATGAAATTGTTAGTCAATAAAAATAAAATGGCTTCTTTTGCAACGGACCTCTTGGAAAAAGTTTCCCTTTTGCCTGAACAAAACCGCAGTGTGGAAATGACCTTGAAAATCCTATCCGATTTTTTAAAAGTCAACATTGCGTTAACCACCTATACCAATGAAATCATCAGCACCATCAATTGGCCGCGAAGCACGAAATTACCCTTAACCAAGTTACTTTATCAATCACAAGAGAAAGTAGCGCTAGGAGAAACGACCTACTTCATTACCTCGCAAAAACTTCCTCAGAAAGATGGACAAACATTGAAGCTTTACTTCATTCGAGAAGAAGAGCAGTTAACCTCTTTTGAGATGAATCAAGCGGTGGAAGTCGTTCAGATGGCTCTGAATTTATGGGGGAAAAACTATGACGAAGTCAGTGAGTATGCCTTAGTCCAAGCAATCATTAACGATGAAAGTGATAAGATGTACCAATTAGCCAAAAAATTAATGATTGATATTTCTTCTGTCGAAACGATGTGGCTTTTGCCTATTTGGCAACAAGGACAAGAAATCCACGCTATTCAGCAAGATTTGAAAGATTTCCTACGTTACTATTACCAAACAACGATTGTCCAGCAAACAGAAAATTACCTGATTGTTCTCTTAGGTAATTATTTACACAAACAGCCTGAAGCCACGATTAGTAAAGAATACTTGCAAGCCACAGACTATCAGGACTATTTAGGTGAAATCATCCTTTGTCCGAAAGTTCGTAACACGACTGNNAAAGAAGCTGGGCTAGAAGTTTGGGCTATGCGCGATGAACACTTTGGGATGGATCAAAGTCAAGCGGATGCCTTCTTAACACAACTAAGTGATATTTATGAAACGTTTCCGTCCTCGTGCAAAAGGTTCAGCTTCACCAATCAACAAACGTACTAGTCACATCACAGTAGTTGTAACAGAGAAATAAGTCTCATGAAATAGGCTGTTTTCTTTATGAAAACAGAGCTTAAAC
>CXSQ01000051.1_pt1 | contig 11657 bp, 7 predicted proteins | sample 591431 | NCBI WGS metagenome assembly CXSQ01 (sample SAMEA3491352, study PRJEB9169) | human gut metagenome | biome: ENVO:mammalia-associated habitat; material: ENVO:feces | place: Bangladesh | collected 2010-04-07 | reverse complement strand
ACTGTTAAAAATGAATATTATTCCTATCGTCAATGAAAATGATACTGTCGCAATTGAAGAATTGGATCACTTAACCAAGTTCGGGGATAACGATCAATTGTCAGCCATTGTCTGCCAAATTGTTCAAGCTGACTTGTTAGTTATGTTATCAGATATTGATGGTTTCTTTTCAGATAACCCTACTGTCAACAAAGAAGCCACGTTATTTTCTGAAATCAATGAAATTAATGAAGACTTGTTCCAATTAGCCGGTGGTAAGGGGAGCCGCTTTGGCACTGGTGGGATGTCTAGTAAATTAAAAGCTGCTGAACGTGTGTTAGCTAATCAACAGGCGATGATTTTAGCAAACGGAAAGCAGCCAAAAATCATTTTTGAAATTTTAGAAGGAAAAGATATCGGTACGTTATTTATTAAAGGAGGGCATGAAAGTGACTGATTTAAAGCAACTAGGGCAACAAGCTAAAGAAGCCTCTTATACGCTAGGCTTGATGGATACTCGTCAAAAAAATACTTTGTTAAACAAAATGGCCGCAGCCATTGAAGCCAATGCGCCCCGCATTTTACAAGCAAACGCATTAGATTTAGAGCAAGCCGCTACCCACGGAATTTCTGAAACAATGCAAGACCGCTTACGTTTAACAGAAGAACGGATCACAGCGATGGCCGAGGGCATACGCCAAGTCGCTACTTTACCCGATCCAATTGGGGAAGTAGATAAAATGTGGCGCAATGAAGCGGGGCTGTTAATTGGGCAACAACGCGTGCCTTTAGGTGTTATTGGAATCATTTATGAATCGCGGCCAAACGTGACAACAGATGCCGCTAGCCTTTGTTTCAAATCAGGAAATGCTGTTATTCTTCGAGGCGGAAAAGAAGCGTTTCACTCCAATCAGATATTGGTGACAATTTTACAAGAAGCGCTAATCCAAGAAGCCGTTTCTCCCCATCTCATTCAATTTGTTGATGATACTTCTAGAGAAACAGCCCAACAACTTATGTGCTTAAATGACTACTTGGATGTCCTCATTCCACGTGGCGGCGCCAACTTAATCAAAACTGTTTTGACGACGGCCACTGTTCCTGTTATTGAAACGGGCACAGGCAATTGTCATATTTACGTGGACAAAGACGCCCAGTTAACAATGGCAACTGAAATTATTGTCAATGCTAAATGTCAACGTCCTTCTGTCTGTAACGCCGCCGAAACGTTATTAATTCATCAAGAAGTGGCTGAAGCCTTTTTACCAACAATTGAAAAAGCCTTGAAGGAGTTTCACGTGGAACTTCGGGCAGATGAACGTGCGTTAGCAATTTTTGAAGAAGCCATTCCAGCGACTGAACAAGATTGGGAAACGGAATTTCTCGACTTTATCTTAGCAGTGAAAGTCGTTGATTCTTTGGACGAAGCCATCCAGCATATTAATCGCTACAATACAAAACATTCTGAAAGTATTATTAGTGATAATTACTTTGCCACACAACAATTTTTACAACAAGTGGATGCAGCCGCTGTTTATGCGAATGCTTCAACTCGTTTCACGGACGGTTTTGAATTTGGATTTGGCGCCGAAATCGGCATTAGTACGCAAAAATTACATGCCCGTGGACCTATGGGCTTAGCAGAGCTTACTTCGACAAAATATGTTATTTATGGAAATGGGCAAGCACGTTCTTAGAAAGAAAAACCCTTGATTTTTAAATCAAGGGTTTTTCTTTCTCCTCTCCAATGTGCATTTTTACACATGAGATTGTTCACAGTTCCACAATCTATTCTTGATATTTTTTTTGAATCCTCATTATACTTTCTAAATACGCTTGTTTCACTTGGACTGGCTCTAAAATTGTCACTTCTTCACCAAAGCCCATAAAATAGTTGGCTAAAAATTGTGTTTCTGTTGGATGAATCTGTCCAACTAAAAAACACTGCGTGGGCGTTTCTTCCAACTGAATATTGTCAAAGCGATGTTTATAAAAAAATTCTTTGCCTTTTTCTGTAATGATTGCTTTAAATGGAATCGTACGTGCCGTCGTTTGTTGATGGCGATACGATTCTTTCAGTTCTTCAGTCGTAAAATCCAGTGTTTGGTTTAACTGCTGAATAGCCTCCATAAAATCACAGCGGTAAGTACGCCAAGCCTTTTTAGTCACATCATAGCCTGAACAATACCAATACCCTTCTAAAATAGTTAACCGGGTTGGTAAGATTTTTTTCGTTGTTGCTTCATATCTGGTATAGTTAAACTGAATTACTTGTTGCGCCAAAATACAATGAAACAGCTGCTCTAAATTGCCTGGTGCTTCTACTTGTTCAATTCCTTCGTAATAGACGACCTTACTCATTTGACTGATTTTAAATTGGGTTGGTTCATCTAAAGAATGCAATAATTTTTGCTGAATTTGCTGATAGGAATGACCAAACGGTGACTCTGCGACTAATTTCAGTAATTGTAACGAAAAAAAGATCGCTAACACTTCATTTTCATTAAAATAAATCGGCGGCAACAACGGTTTGTTTAAAACTCGATAGCCACCATAACGACCATTCTCCACATATAGCGGTACGCCTAAATTTTCCAAAGCTTCAATATCCCGCAAAGCTGTGCTTTTAGAAATCCCAAAAGTTTTCATTAACTGATTTAAATTAAACTGAGGATGGGTTCTCAAGAAAAAAAGTTCCTGATTTAAACGTTCTGATTTTTTCATTTTTCCCTCCATCGGTGTCACTTTTTGACACCTTTTATTGTTATGCTTATCTTATCAATCTTAGGAGGTTCAAACAATGAAAAACACACAATTTGCCCTTTTTATGGTCTTAAATGGACGAGCAACGGAAGCCTTGACGTTTTACCAGGAAGCCTTTGCTGGTGATATTCTTTTTAAAATTACTAATCAAGAATTTAAAGAGCGTTTAAATCCTTCTTTGACCATTCCCGCTGGCGAAGAACACTGGCTTTCTCACTCGATTTTACAAATGGACACTTTTCAATTACAACTAGCTGATAATCCTTTGTTTGCAGGAATGAATACCACGCCCACAGAACAATTGACCCTCAGCTTAACCGTCAATAGCCGTCACTCTGCCAAAACAATTTTTGAAAAACTCACGCGCCATCCCGAATCCTGTATTATCCAAGAACCAATTGAAAATGAATTTGCAACATTTTATGCGATTGTGAAAGATCCTTTTGGTTTAGTCACTCAAATTACTCAAGAAAAACAAGCAGATCCTACCAAGAAAGGACGTTAGCCGAAGAATGCGAACCTATGAATCAAAAGAAGCCTTGATTGAGGCCATTCAAATAGCTTCACAAAAATATTTAGCTGAATTTGCAGAAATTCCTGAAACACTTAAAGATCACCGAATTGAAACAGTAGCTAAAACACCTTCAGAGAACTTAGCCTATCAATTAGGTTGGCTCAACTTGCTGCTTTCTTGGGAAGAACAAGAACAACGTGGTCTGACCGTTCAAACGCCAGCTGAAGGTTATAAATGGAATCAACTGGGCGCTCTCTATCAATCATTTTATCAAACCTATGGACAAATGAGTTTAGAAAGTCAGCTGATTGCGTTGCAAGACATCTTAGAAAAATTACTTCATTGGATTGACTCGCTTTCCGAAGACGAATTATTTTTACCTCAACAACGGGCTTGGGCGACTACCAAAGCACAATGGCCTCTTTGGAAATGGATTCACATTAATAGCGTTGCCCCTTTTACTAGTTTCCGAACGCAAATTCGCAAATGGAAAAAAGCGTGTCTTTAAAAAGTTATCCACATTTTTTCAAAAAAAGCTTGACAAGCATTTTTTAAATTCTCCACAGAAAACTTTGTGGATGAAATTTCCTATTTTTTCCAAAAAACTTTTCCACAGTGCTTATTTGTTCGACATTAAATCTTTGTAAATTCTAGAAAAAATAAGATGAAAACGTTGTTTTAATAACGTTTTCATCTTCTTTCAACTTTAGGGATTCCTTTACTTTTAGCAAGCAGGCCTTCTAAACTTGCGTCTATTTTTTTTAGCAACTCGAAAACTTATCCTTGTGGATAAACCGAGATAAAAAGCTTTTTTGTGGTTTTCAACAGAGTTATGCACAAAGTTATCCACAGGGTGTTTTCAGCAATTTTTCGGAGAATATTCGTTGTTTTAATCTGGTGATTTAGCATTTGAATGTTAATCTCTTACTACTAATTCTTCTTCACTCCACCCTTAGGATCCTAATAAAATTTTAAAGTTTTTCTTCTATTGGTACATCAAATAAAGAGTATGATAAACTATAGGTACTTTCGAAAAATCAGGTGAGGTTATTTATGAAAAATAAAAGTAGGCAGTTTTTAAAAAACAACTGGCCTTATATGTTAGCCAGTTTCTTCATTCCATTTTTAATTATGGCAATTATCTATTTGAGTATTGGGATTTATCCAGGAAGTAGTCGCAGTGTTTTAGCCAGCGATGCCTTTTCTCAATTTTCAAATTTTCACGCAAGCTTTAACAATGTTCTTCATGGAAAACAAAGTCTTTTCTATACGTGGAATGCTTCTTTGGGACTAAACTACTTGTCCTTAATTTCCTATTATCTTGGTGGCTTATTTACGCCGCTCGTCTTTTTCTTTAACAATCAAAACATGCCTGATGCGCTCTATTTCCTAACGTTGTTGAAAATTGGGAGTGCTGGCTTGAGTTTTTGGTTCTTGGCAAAACAAACCTTTAAGATTCCTAAATGGTCCCATGTGACTTTAAGTGTGTCTTATGCGCTAATGTCCTTCATTGTGGCCCATTCAGAATTAATTATGTGGCTGGATGCCTTTATTTATCTGCCACTCGTAATTTTAGGAATTCATCGTTTAATGGACCAACGAAAACCGACATTATTGTTTGTCAGTTATTTCTTGCTTTTCATTACAAATTATTATTTTGGCTTTATGATTGGGTTGTTTTCCTTCCTGTACTATTTTGCACGAACGTTTACAGACTGGCAACGATATAAATCTCGAATCGTTGCGTATTTTACTACTTCTCTTTTAGCTGGTGGAGCATCCATGATTATGGTCTTACCTGCTGTCTTAGATTTACGAACCAATGGTGAAACTCTTTCTGAAATTACAACCTTTAAAACAGAAGCGACTGCCTTTTTAGATATTATTATGAAAAATATGATTGGCGTTTACGATACAACCAAATATGGGTCCATTCCTTTTATTTACATTGGGTTGTTGCCTTTGATTTTTTGTCTCTTCTATTTCGTTACGAAAGAAGTTCCATTGAAAAACAAACTACTTTTTGGCAGTTTGTTTGTCCTATTGATTGCTAGCTTTTACATCACGCCCTTAAATTTATTCTGGCACGGCATGCATGCGCCGAACATGTTTCTTTTTCGCTATAGTTTCCTCTTTTCATTCCTAGTTATTTTGCTTGCTGGTTATGGTTGGGAGAAATTTGAAAAGGATGATCTCGGCGTCTTAAGCGGCTTGATTTTGATTCTTTTAGCAATTTTTGCTCTTGCAATGGGCACAAAAGGTGCTACTAGTTATACGTATGTGACTTTAACCTCTTTCGTATTAACGGCAACTTTTTTACTATTATACTTTTTCGGGATTGCTTTTTATCAATTGAAAAAAGCGCCTATGCAATACTTAGTGATTTTGTTGTTGCTGCTCGTTTCTGGTGAAGCAATCATTAATACACGAGCGATGGTCACTGGTATTTTAGATGATTGGAACTACGCATCACGCAGCTTGTATTCTGAGCCTTATCCTGACTTAAAAAATCTAGTCGATCAAACAAAAAAAGAAAATGATACCTTTTACCGCTTGGAAAATTTAAATGGTGTTTCGGCCAATGACGGCATTAACTATGGCTACAGTGGCATTAGCATGTTTTCTTCCGTACGGAACCGACATTCTTCAACATACCTAAACGCCTTAGGTTTCCGCTCGCGAGGCACGAATTTAAATATTCGTTACCAAAATAATACCTTGTTAATGGATGCTTTGATGGGCATTAAATACAATATTGCTGAAAACAATCCAATGAAATTCGGCTTTGAGCGACAAGCAGCTGCTGGTAAATATCAGCTTTATCGTAACGAAAATGCTTTGCCGTTAGGATTTTTAGCAGACAAAGAGATTTACAATGTTCGGCAACCTCTCAATGATAATTTAGGTAGTCAAACAAATTTACTAAATGCTTTAGCCAATACTAATGAACGGTATTTTACCTTTTATCAACCAACGATGACGCTTCAAAATAACGTGACAATTACGCAAAATACAGCTGGCGTAACTTTTACGGAGAAACAACATAACGTAGCCAAAGAGATTTCTTATACAGTCAATGTGCCCGCCAATACGCAAGCTTATTTGAGTTTATTCCCAACAGATTTTGCTCAATTGGAAAGTTCCACTGCAACGGTCACCGTGAACGGCTCGAGTCAGCAATCACAAATTGGCATTACTGGCCAATATTATAACTTAGGTTACTATCCCAAAGATACAACCGTTAACTTCAAAGTAAGTTTTTATGGAACCAAAGCAGTAAGTTTTGTTCAGCCGCAAGTAGTTGGCTTAAATACCAATGCATTTGAAAAAGCCATTTCCGCCGTGCAAGAAAAAGGCGTTGATTTAACAACTGGCAAACGCTCTGCTTCAGGTACCTTTACCGCCGACAAAGATCAAGTACTCGTCACTACAATTCCTTATGACAAAGGTTGGCGTGTCAAAATTGATGGCAAAAAAGTTACCCCAAAAGCCTTTAAAGATGCCTTTCTAAGCGTTCCTGTCAGCGCTGGAACCCATACTATTCAGTTCTCTTATTTACCAGAAGGATTGATTCCTGGCATCGTGTTATTCGTTCTATGTACTGGTGGTTTCGTTGCCTACGTAACCTTGATTCCTGCTAGACGAAACCGTAAAAAAGAAGACAAATAAAAAAATCACGCGATGGCTAAGTCATCGCGTGATTTTTTTAAATTTCAGTCATTGCTTCTTCCACAAGCGAAACACTTTGATGTCTTCCTTTCGTAATCAACAAGGAAAGTTGCACAAAAGCAAAGAGGACACTGGTCCGCTTAGGATAAGCAAAATAACGTGGTTGCCAACTAGTGACATATTGTTCTTTGCGCTTGCGTGTATCTTGAAACGCATAAATTTGATAACTATACTTGTAAAAAATATTAACAAAGCGTTCTTTTAAGAAAGAGTACTTGCTCTCCCCTACGTTAGCCAACGGCGCCATCCCAATATCAATTAATTGATAGCCCTGCTGTTGATAGGTTTCAATAAAATGAGTGAACAAATATTCTCTAGTAAAAGCAGGTGCGTCTGAACGAATACGTAACAAATCATAAGAAATACTTTTGCCTTTTTCCATTTCTTTTCCCGTAATGAAACCGATGACCGTTTGTTTCTGTCTCACCAAGCCCACGCTACTGCATTTCAAGTACTCGGGATCCAACCGTCCACCAATAAAGTAGCGCTCTTTTTGATTCCGTGACCAGTCCGCAGAAACTCGTTCTAACTCTTGATATAAGGCATCACTAATCGTTTCGGGATAAAATTCAAACTGAAAATCCGCTGCTTCCGCTGCTTCCGCTGCTATTTTTTCAGTCACTGTTTCCGTCCAGGCTGTTTGATTCACTGTTGACGGCTCATCAAATTGAATCAAGCCTTCTTCCCCAACTTTCATAAATTCAAAGCCGCAATCGTGAAGATTCATAACATATTCTTCCGAAATACGATAAAAAACTAATTGATAACCTAACAAATCAGCTTGATCCATAAACGCCAGTGTCGCCGCTGTCCATTTCTCTCGTTGCCCAATCGGATCCGCCAAGACAAAGCATTTATTAAACTTCATTTGAAACCCAAAAAGTACTTGATCTTCGCCTTCTTCTTGGTAATAAAAATGACCATAATCCTTTAAATACAAAAATTGACTGCCTTCGTTGCCACCAAATTTTTCCAAAAAGCGTGTCAACCGCGCTTCCTCAAACCCCTCACCTAAAGTAACAGTTGTTTCGGCTAAATATTGATACAAAAAGAATAAACCAATCAAGGAAATACTTAATCCAATCAATCCGTTAAACCAAACATCATCTGACGGAAACAACAAAAAATGATTGATAACTTGATTGCCACCAGCTGGTCGTGCGGCGTAATAGCCAGCAACCGCATAACCGATAAACAAGCAGCCAAACAAAATACTATCTACCGTTAAAGCGCCCCATGAATAAACAAACTTTTCACGATAAAATTCTTTACGAGCCAAAATAACCGCCAATAAAATAACAGCATAAACAGTAATCAACTGCCACGAAGTCGTTCGTGCCACCGTATTTACAATACAAAATCCTAGTAAAATAATTGTAGGCCAATAAGCTTTTTTCACTTTCATAGAAATGCCTCGAGCTAAACCTAATAACAAGAATCCTACAAATAAATTCAATGTCTGATCTAAAAAATTAAAAGAAAAGGGAAGTAACACTTGGAATAAACGACTGACATTCGACAAATTCGTCACAGTCGACAATAGAACCATCATAATTCCTGCAAAATATAACGCCGCCACCAAAATAAAATGCGCCACTTTTTGTGAAAATAACCGAGGTAAATTATCAAAAAATTGATTAACTTTCATGCCTGCTTGTTGCAAGAACAAAATAACTCCTGTCATAAAAGGCGTCACATAATAAAACAAACGATAATACAACAACCAGACGACCGCTTGTGATCGATCAATCCCTAATTGTGATAAGCCCAAAATCATTAAGACATCAAACGTTCCCATACCACCAGGAACCATGGTTAACATCCCGATTAACGTAGCGATAACAAACATTGGATAAACAGAAACCATCGAAACTGGCACCTGCATCAAGCGACCTATCATTAAGAAAGCAAACATCCCCCCTAGCCATTGACCTAATGAAGCGCCGAATAATAGGAGTACCGCTTTTGGAAAAAATGTTTTAAACAATGTTCGCCGTTTTAAATACGTGAAAAACCAGAGCGCTGGCGCAATCAGACTGCCCAATAATAACCAAACCCAATATTCACGAAAAACATTTTGGGTTCGAATAAAAAATAAATCAACAAACGCCACAAAAGATAAAATAGATAACCCTGAAATCAAGAACAGAGCAACTTTTGAGACCGTTGCTACAACCTTGCCCCGCGGTACATCTTTTCCGTAAAAATTAATCCGTAGCGTTGCCCCAACCACGCCGCCAAAACCCGCTAAGTTATTAATGGTATTAGTGACCCAAGCCGAAGTTAACCAATCCATTCGTTTCATTGGTGGCTTACCTTCTTTTTCCAATAATTTAACGACTACATAGTCATAAAGGAGCATCGGAATAACCCCAAATAGTCCTGCCAAGACCATACCAATTAAACGCCCCGTACTTTGTTGTTCCATCGTGGAAAAAATATCCGCCCAGGTCATGCCTTGAGCGATATGTGTCACTTGGTTAGCCACGAAAACTAATACAGAACCAAGAAAAATTAGTTTCAATAATAAACTGTGTTCTTTCAACCACTGCGTTAGTTGGCTAATATTTTTTTTCATCTTATAGCCTCTTTCATATCTCTTTTCTATTCATTTAACTTTCGTTTTATCGATTTTCTTCCATGGTAGCCTATTTGCTGAAAATTTTCCAGCACGGCTAGACATTTTGGCTGAATCGTATTGTTTTATTGAAAAAAAGAGTGAGAAAAAAATCGTCTTAGATTTTTTTCTCACTCTTTTAACTGTATTTTTTACGCCACTACTTCTGCGATAATCTCAATCTCCACCAACACATCCATCGGTAATTTAGAGATTTCAATCGTTGTGCGTGCAGGATATTCCGCACTAAAATACTCAGCATAGACTTCATTGAATGCCGTGAAATCCGCCATATTTTGTAAATAGCATGTCGTTTTGACTACATGAGCAAAATCACTACCAGCTTCTGTTAAAATCCCTTGAATATTTTTCAGTACTTGATTGGTTTGTTCTTTAATCGTTGTACCAACCACCTTGCCTGTTTCAGGATCCAGTGGAATCTGACCAGAAGTAATCAATAAACCATTCACAATTTTTGCTTGTGAATATGGCCCAATTGCTTGTGGTGCTTGCTTTGTTTTAATTGTTTTCATTTCTTTTCCCCCAGTAAATGACAAGTTGTTACTTTTTGTTATTTTATTTGTTTCTATTTTTCCATTGTACTGCAACCATTTTCGGAATGCTATCTTTTCTCAATTATTCCCAAGCGCTGATGCTGTGCCATCCTTTTGTAAAACAGCTTCAAAACCTTGGCGCATCCTTTCAAGTCCTTCGTGTAGTTTTGCTTGCGAACAGCCAATATTTAACCGTAAAAATCGTTGTCCATTACCGCCATAAATCGAGCCGTCCATAATGGCGACTTTCCCCACAGAAACTAAAGCCTCTTGTAAGCGGGCCACATCTGGAACTGCCGCTGATACGTCCAACCACATTAAGTAAGTGGCTTCCAGCTCCGTCACTTTAATTTTTGGCAAATATGTCTGTAAAAAATCTTTCACGTAACGTTGGTTCTCCGCTAAATAATCATTCAACTCGTCAACCCAAGTACCACATTTTTGATAGGCCGTCATGGTTGCTAGCATTCCCAAAATACTTGTTGATGATAAACCATCGGCATTTTTTAATTTGAGCTGAAAAGCGTCACGTAATTCGTTATCTGGAATTAGGGCGTAAGCAAAAATCAGCCCTGGAAAATTAAAGGTTTTCGTGCCACTGGTAATAATGGCAGATTTTTTATAACCAAATTGCGTAATTGGTCGATGAACTTGGCCTTTATTAACGATATCCATATGAATTTCATCAGAAAGTAAAAACACATCATACTGTTGGCACAATGAAACCATTCGCTCTAATTCCCATTGCTCCCAAACACGTCCTGTTGGATTATGCGGGGAACATAAAAGCAAACAGCGATTTTCTGGTTGCGCTAGTTTTTTTTCTAAATCAATAAAATCAATGCTGTAGCGCTTCTCTTGATAAAGCAGTTCATTTGCCACTACTTGCCGCTTATTTTCCTGAATAACTTTAAAAAATGCATCATACGCAGGTGTTTGTAAAATAATGCCCTCCCCTTCATTAGTTAATAATTGGATCAACGCAGAAATCCCATAGATAACGGTCGGGGTATACATAATCCAGTGTTCTTCAATCTTCGTCTGGAATCTTGTCTGGTACCACGTTTGAATTGCTTCTTTTAATTGTGGATGGTTCCACCTCGTATAGCCAAATACGGGATGTTTCAAACGCTCCTGTAATGTTGCCAGAACTGCCTCTGGCACAGCAAAATCCGTATCGGAAATAGTGAAGGGAAGCAAGTCCGCTTCCCCAAATCGATCTTCTACAAAATCCCACTGTGTACAATACGTTCCTCGTCGATCAATTGCTTTATCAAACGACACACTCTTCACCTTCTGTCTTTTTTCTAACCTAAAATCATCTCTAATTGATTACGGACCGTTGTCACTTTGGTTCCGATAATCACTTGCACATTCTGCGCATCTAAATGCACGACGCCTAAAGCCCCTAATTGCTTTAATTTGTCATCATCTACTTTATTAGCATCTGCTAACACTAAACGTAAACGCGTAATGCAATTATCAATAGCTTGAATATTCT
>CXSQ01000034.1_pt1 | contig 16860 bp, 10 predicted proteins | sample 591431 | NCBI WGS metagenome assembly CXSQ01 (sample SAMEA3491352, study PRJEB9169) | human gut metagenome | biome: ENVO:mammalia-associated habitat; material: ENVO:feces | place: Bangladesh | collected 2010-04-07 | reverse complement strand
GTCAGATAAATAATAAACAGAGTTTGCTAAGACGCGCAAGTCGTATGCAGAAGCAAACACTTCTGGTACTCCGCGTTCAACCTCTAGCAATTGATAAACAGCTTCCATCGCTGTCCGTACAGAATACTCTGTTGTAAACACCGTATCTCGTTCAGTATCTGCGAAGTTCCCAATGAAAGCAAGATTTTTAGAGCCGTTTGGTACAACTAATGGTCGATCGCCTGGTTCTCTTAACATAAAGTAAGAAGTGATAAACGGCATATAAACCGGAATAGTGGTAGCCGATTCTTCTGAAATACGTTCAATTTCCCCTTCTGGGACCCCTAAATGATAAAGTAACTCTTGCGTAATTTCTTGGCCGGTACATTGTTCGATTGGTTTTTTGATATAATTTCCTGGTTTATTAGAAAGTAATCCATATACCCAAGTTATAGATTGTTGATCATTTTGTTCTTTGAAATGCGGTTGTCTATGCATAGCGAAACTCATCATCCAATTAGAGTCTTTGATAGTAATAATACCACCTGTGACAATTTTTCCTGTGCGTAATTTACGATGTGTTAACCGAGAAAGATACGGTTCAATATCGAAATTTTCCCACGTAATCGTTGCTGAGACAAACCAACTTTCATCTGGTAAATTTTCACAGAAAACTTCTGGGTGCCCAAATTCTGGGGATTGTTTTGCTAAGTTTTTCCAGAGATTCCAACTTCCCCCTAGTTCATGAGTAATTGGTGCTGGTGTATGATGATCTCCTTGCGTCGAACTTTCAGTAATTGAGCCATTCGTTACGAAGACTAAATCATTTTCAGTTAAAGGAATTTCTTTGGTTTTGCCCGCTTGTGTCAGCAATAATCGCCGAGCAACTTTAGTAGCTCCTTTGATGTCGACTTGGATATCATTGATCGTTGTTTCATATTGAAAGTCTACCCCTTGATTGGTTAAAAAGCTTAGTAATGGTTTCACTAACGATTCGTATTGATTGTATTTGGTAAACTTCAAGGCTGTAAAGTCAGGCAACCCTTTGATGTGGTGGATAAAGCGCATGATGTAACGGCGCATTTCAATGGCAGAGTGCCATTTTTCAAAAGCAAACATTGAACACCAATAGATCCAAAAGTTGGATTCAAAAAATTCTTCGCCGAAAACATCTTCAATTTTTTTGCCAATTAATTGATCTTCAGAAGTCATAAATAAATCAACGATTTCTTTTTGTGCTTTTTTGGATAAAGTAAATTGTCCATCATCGGGGACACGTTCGCCACGGTTATGAATAATGCGGCAATTTGAAGAATTCGGATCATCTAAATCTAACCGGTAAAACTCATCTAGGACAGAGGCATCTTCTACTTCTAATGATGGTACCGAACGAAATAGATCCCACAAACACTCGAAATGGTTTTCCATTTCGCGTCCGCCGCGAGTGACAAAGCCATCATGGGGAATAAATTTACCATCTAAAGAACCGCCAGACAGCGTGAGTTCTTCAAAAATGTGAATATTTTCGCCCTTCATTTGACCGTCACGAATTAAGAAAACAGCCGTTGCTAAACCTGCTAGGCCACCACCAACAATGTAGGCACTCTTGTCATCTACGCCTTTTGGTTTTCTTGGTCGAGCAAATGCTTCATAATTTCCATTTGTGTATCTCATTCTCGTTTCCTCCTATCATTTGATACCCTCATCATACTGCTACCAAAAAAAATACCCAAAAGATAACCCTTTTTTTTAAGAAATTCTTTGACAAATAAAGAAAATTGTCTAATTTTTAAGCAAGTGAATAATCGTAGATGTTTCATGTGAAACAAAAAAAAGAACGAGAAGAAAAATGGCCGCTTTTTCTTCTCGTTCTTTTTATGCTAATTCGTTTACCGTTTCTACTCCAAAAACAGCAACCCAATCTTCCTGAAAATCAGTTACTGCTTTTTGAATGGCGGGCATTGCCAAGCCTTGTGTCACGAGTTCTGGTGCGATAGTGACCGCTTGCGCCCCCATTTGACAGGCTTGATTAATTTGTGCCACGTTTTTAAAACTAGCAGCTAAGACCTTACTCTTTGCGTTCGTCCGTTTAATTTCTGCAGCTAAATGCTCAATAACCTTTTGAGAATCAATTGTTAAATTCTCCATCCTATTATAATACGGCGCTAAATAATCTGCACCTGCCGCAATCGCTAGATAACCTTGAAATTCTGTATAAATAGCGGTTGCTGTTATCCGATAATTTGCCTGCTTTAGTTGTTTGATGGCTGCCAAGCCTGCTTCATTGACTGGGATTTTAATGAATGTTTCTTGGCCTAATTGTTGTACAATGGTTTGGGCATCTTCTAGCATCTCTTCTGTCGTTTGACCGACCACTTGGACGTGCAAACTCGCTTGTCCAATCGTTTTTTTTATTTCTTTCATCTGCGCAAAGAAGTCAATTTTTCCTGCTTGCTTAACAATACTAGGATTAGACGTTACGCCTGCCAGTGGTAAAATTTTCTGATACTTTCGAATAGCCTCAAGATTAATTGTATCTAGCATAAATTCCATCTTTTACGTTCCTCCCTTAAACGATAATTATAGAATAGTGATTGTTGTACCAACAGTTATTTCAGGAATAGCTTTTTCTTCAACATATAATGTACCTGGTAATTCAGGTGTTGTTGCGCCATCAAATTTAATAGTAATGTGACCCAATGTGTCTAAATTAGTTAATACTACCTCGCCTACAGCGGTAATCTGGTAAGTTTGTTCATCAATCACTAACGTTTGCTTGTCCGTAATCGCTTCTGTGACTGGCTGAACCTCAATGTTATAACAATAATCTGCTAAAGCATCTGGTGCATCTTTTCCAAATAAGATGACCATTTTTTCTTCTTTAAATAATTCGGCTTCTGGTCCAATAGACTGAACCTTTGTTGTAAATACTGACATTTCCCATCCTCCAAAAAAATTTTTTAACTATACAATCCAAAACTTGCTAACCAAGCAACTAGTACTCGAGGGGCACCATTTAAGAAACGAGAATATAAAACAGAAGGGACCCCGACTTCAACGGTTTCAGCTTCAGCTTCTTCCAAGCCTAAGCCCACGGGAATAAAGTCGCACGCGTTTTGTGTATTAATAGCAAACAATGCTGGTAAGGCTAGTTGTGGCGGAATGTTGCCTTTCCCAATTTCCACACCAATTAACGTACCAATTACTTGGCTGATTACTGCTCCAGGACCTAATAAAGGAGAAAGAAATGGCAGAGAACAAATAAAACCAATAATTGTTAAACCCACAATGTTTCCTGCCAATGGCGCCATGATATTGGCAAAAAATTCACCAATTCCTGAACCTTGAATCACACCAATTAATAAAGAAACAAATGCCATAAACGGAATCACTGTGTTGATCATCGTTTGTACGCCTTCACGGGCTGATTGGTTGAATGTCGCTACAACTTTTCCTGCACCCATACCAATTTTCGCAACAAAACTTTGTTGTTCCGCTTTTTGTTCAGTAATTTTTTTACTTGTATCATATTTAAATTCTGTTTTTTTCGAGGTGGGATTTTCTGTATCAGCAGCAGCTTCTTCTGATGTCAATGTAATCTGTTTCGGGCCTACAGCGGAAACATAAATTGTCTCATTAATGTATTGTGCTAAGGGACCACTTTTGCCAGTTGGAACAACGTTAATAGTAGGAATTCCTTTTTTAGGATAAATCCCGCAACGAAGAGTGCCTCCACAATCAATAATGGCTAATGCGATTTCATCATCTGGAATCGATGTCTTAAAACCATTGACCGCTTCCATTCCTGTCAATTCTACGATTTTATCAACAATTGCGGGTTTCTCGCCGCCACCTGTAATGTAAATAAATTTATGTTTTTCTTCTGTCGGTGTAATCACTAAGGGCCCACCATAACCGCCATTTCCTTTAACTACCTTAATACTATTGTACGTCATCTCACCTTGCTCCTTTCTAATCCACAGCAATCTCTACTGTTTTACTAAGGGTAATTCCTTGTTGTTTGCAAACATAGGCGGTAGTGAAATCGGTAACCCAACCGCCAATAAAATTCATTAATATCCCTACAAACATATAGCGAATCGCTAGGTCCATCGAATTTAGTCCTAACGTATCAATCCCTTGCGCAATCCCTAACCAAACGAACAATTCACCAGGATTAATATGAGGGAAAACTCCATTACTGGTATGACAAAATTGCGCTTGTGCAGCATAATAGCTAGGTTTATAGTATTCTGGTAAAAATCGAGCCATCGTAAAGGACATTGGATTGCCTAACATAAAAGCGGATAAAAAAGGCAGCACTAAATATCGCGTAACAGGATTTTTGGCAGAAAGTTTGGCTACTTTGGTTACTCTTTCTTCTCCTAGAAAAGCAATTAAAGTATTCATAGCTACCATTAACATCAAAACAACAGGTACGATGCCTGTCATCCAAGAAATAAATGTTTCTGCTCCTGTTTGGAAAAGGTGCATAAATCCTTCCGCAAATTTTGTAATATAAGACATTACTCGACACTTCCTTTCAATTTTGTTTGTACTTTATTTTTCCATAATTGCCATTGAATTTTGGCTCCATTAAGCAGCGTTAATGGTTGTGTTTCTTGATAATTGCCAAGCTCAACACGTAAGTAAATTTCTCGTGCATTTTCCATCGCTTGTTGGGTTAATTTATTTTCCTTTTGTACGAGTGGATGGTAATGATCCATATAATGAATATCCTCGTTCACGTACTGAGGTAAGGGATGAAATTTAGCTAGAACGGTGACACCTTGCATCTTTCTAGCGGCTAAGATTTTCCCTTGCGAATCCACAGCAAACAAGATAATCGTGCCTGCTTTTAACTTCCCTGCACGTCGACCAATCGCGACTTTCCCTAATTGTCGCAATTCTTGGTAGTTTTGATTAAAGTGTTTAATCTGTTTCATTCCCATAGCTATCTGAACGAAGTAAGCTGTTAAAAAAAGCGCTCCGAATACGTAGATAAAGCTCATATGATAATCCCCTTCCTTTGCATCCACTCTTTAACCGCTAAAACATCTCGTTGCTTCCGTAACTCATTACGTAAACGTTCGTCTCCTGCGATTGTAAACAAGCGGTCATATAGTTGTAGTAACTCTGCTTCAACAGTGGCAGTCAGCTCTTCTGGAATACCCAACAGCAAAATAACATCAACTTTACCTTCTGGTGTAACCAGTGATTCTTCAAAAACCCCAATCGATAAAATAATCGTTGGTAAGGCTTGATTAATTGTATGGGGAAAGGCAATCCCCGATTCAAAAATAGTTGTTTGTTGATCTTCTCTAGTAAAAATTCGTTCGATAAATTGAGGATCTACTAATTTTTCTGCTTCTAAATCAGCAATCATTTTCTGGATATTCGCTCGGTAACCTTGAGTATTCTCTAATAATTGATAGGTCATATGAATATTTTGAGATTCCACGGAACGAATTTCTTTTGCTCTCTGCCACTCATTTCTGAGCCAAGTATCGTTAAATAAATTAGTTAAATGGATCATCGGTGTTTGTGGTCGAATATTTTTTAAGGGAATGGTTGTAAAAATAGCAAAATATTGATTCAATTCTCTTCTCTCTGCCTCTTCTTCAGAAAAATGGGCAATCTGGATGTCTGGACCCAAAACTTTTTCCAATTGCCGCTGAATGATCAAGGCCGTTCCATGACCTGTACTGCAGATTACAGCAATTTCTTTTTTGGCTCCCGCTTCATAGTTCCCTCTCAATGCTAGTTCAAAATACAAAGCGAGATATCCAAATTCAACCGTCGGCACACAACGATTTAACAAACGGCCCAATTCTTGCAAGCCAATCTTGGCTAATTCATAGGCCAAAGGATATTGTCGTTCAATTTCTCCGTAAAATAAATCGTGACATTCCACATGAAAAACGAGTCGATTCATCACGTTTCTTAAATGATCTTTCATTTCTGAAAACAAGAAGTCCTCATCAAATTCAACAACAACTGAATGATGAATTTTTTTCATCATTTTTTGAAAATAGTCAGCTAAGAGTCCTTCATCAGTCAATAAAGAGTTACGAATATGGTTTGTGTTGATGTTAAAAGGAAAGCTGATAAAGGAACGTTCCCATTGGCTTAACGTTACATTATAGGTTATTTCCAAGTGATACATCAGTTCTTCAATCTGCTCGTTATGACGAACATAATCAACATATTCTGGTGGTAGTTCCGTAATGAGTTTTCCAGCTAAAACACGCTGCAAAACAATTGAAACCACTCTTCGTAAAAGAAAACTATCTTGTTTCGCTAGTCTTGTTTCTTTGATTATTTTTTGTATCATTTGTTTGGTAGTTTCATGAAGAAACTGTTCTTCAAAATATTCTTGGACGTAATTCACATGAAGTAAGCGTAAATCAAACTCTTTTCCTTCTAAATGAATACCACGGTTTGGCGTACCTACAACCGCAACCTGCCAAGGAGCAATCAGCTCTTTCATGCGCTTAATGTCTTTATTAACTGTGCCGCGACTAACGGCGAGTTCTTCGGATAAATCATAAGTTGAAATAAATTGATCTTCTTCTATTAATCGTTTGATAATGTAGGAAACACGCTTGCTTGAAGAATTAAAATCAGATTCCCTTTTTAGCCGTCCAGACAAAACCTCTTCAAAACCTTCAAAGTTATTGATTTCTAACTGAAAGAGATTTTCCTTCTGAATAATTTGGGCAATACCGATTAATTCATCATTCAATGTATCAATGTTTTTACGAACTGTTTGAGGACTTGCGGCTAATTTCTTTTGCAATTCCTGTAAGCTCATTCCTTTGTGATCAACTAGTAATTTTATTACTTGGTACCATCTATTTACTAGCGTCATTTAGTTTTCCCACCTCTATCCTCTTGTTTTACCTCCAGCTACGTTTGTGGTGATGCCTGTAATATAGCTTGAACGGTCTGATAAATAATAGCATACTAAGTCAGCGACTTCATGGAGTTTTCCGCTACGACCTAATGGAATCGTACTTGTTTTTGAATAACCTGCTCGCAATTGCTCCACAGAAATGTTTCGTGTATAAGCCAATGCTTCTTCGTATGCTAAAGTGCGCAAGCCCGTTTCTTCCATAATGCCTGGCGCAATCCCCACGACACGGACGTTTGATTTTCCTAACTCTTTAGCCCATGAACGTGTATAACTGCTGACCGCTGCTTTCGTTGCAGCGTAGGCGCTTTGCCCTTCGGAGCCTTCTAATCCAGCTTCTGAAGACATATTAATAATGACACCTGCTTGTTTTTGTACAAGAATCCGGCCCACTGCTTGGCTCATTAGGTAGAGCCCTTTTTGATTGATGGCTACAATTTTGTCGAATACCTCATCCGATAATTCATAAGGCCCATGAGGATGATTTTTATCCACCAATAGACGAGGAATATTGATTCCGGCGTTATTTACTAGGCCATCTACGGTTCCAAATTTTTCCACCACTTGAGCGACACCCGCTTCTACTTCTGCTCGAGAAGTTACATCGACTTTCACAAAGAGTAAATGCTCATGTTGCGTTTCTGATGCTGAAATATCAAAATTAGCGACATAGACCTCTTGCGCTAACAAGCTTTCAACAATGCTGCGACCAATACCAGATGAGCCTCCTGTAACAATCACTACTTTTCCTTTAATTCCTAACCAATCTGTCATTTGTTCCACTCCTATCATTTGTTTGCGCTTTCAGTATAGGTCAGTTTGTGAAATTATTTAAGACAGTCTTTTTTTGTAGTTTAGAAAAAAAAGTAGACTAATTCAAAACAAAAAAGCAGTTGCTTCTTCACAATCAATCATCCGTGAAGAAGCAACTGCTTCAAATTTTTATTATCCTTGCACTTTCGCGATTTTTCCTTGTTCGATGTAGACCATCAAAATGCTAATGTCAGCGGGGTTCACACCGCTGATACGGCTTGCTTGGGCAATCGTTTCTGGTTGGATTTTTTGTAGTTTTTGTTTTGCTTCTGTAGCCAAGCCGTTAATCGCTTGGTAATCAATGTTTTCTGGAATGCGTTTTGCTTCCATGCGTTTTAGTTTCTCAACTTTTTCCATGGCTTTTTTAATGTAGCCTTCGTACTTGATTTGAATTTCTACTTGTTCAATCACTTTCGGATCGAGCGCCTCTTCAGGTGCGGGAATAAATTGAGCGACTTCTTGATAACTGATTTCTGGGCGTTTCAGAAAATCTCTAGCTAAAATACCGTCTTTTAAGCCAGCAGCGCCTTTGGTTTCCAAAAATGCTTGCACTTCTTTGGTCGGTTTAATCCGATGTTTGCCTAAGCGGGCAATTTCCGCTTCAACAGCCGCTTTTTTGACTAGATAGGCGGCATATTGTTCTTCTTTGACTAAGCCAATTTCATGACCCATTTCTGTTAAACGTAAGTCCGCATTGTCATGTCGTAAAATCAAACGATACTCCGCACGTGACGTTAATAAGCGATAAGGTTCGTTGGTACCTTTTGTAACTAAATCGTCAATCATGACGCCAATATAGCCATCACTACGTTTTAAAACAAGAGGCTCTTTGCCTTGAATTTTCAATGCAGCATTAATTCCTGCCATCAAGCCTTGACCAGCAGCTTCTTCGTAGCCACTAGTTCCGTTCGTTTGACCTGCTGTATAAAGATTTTCAATGACCTTTGTTTCTAATGTTGGGCGTAATTGGTGAGGGACTACCACATCGTATTCAATGGCGTAACCTGTACGCATCATTTCTACTTTTTCTAATCCTTCAATAGAATGAAGCATTTCTGTTTGGACATCTTCTGGTAAAGAAGTAGATAAGCCTTGGACGTAAACTTCTTCGGTATTCAACCCTTCTGGTTCCAAGAACAATTGGTGTCTTGGTTTGTCTGCAAAACGAACAATTTTGTCCTCGATGGATGGGCAATACCGAGCGCCCACACCTTCCACAATCCCAGTAAACATTGGGGCGCGGTGTAGATTTTTTTGAATAATTTCATGCGTTGTTTCATTCGTATAAGTTAACCAACAAGGTTCTTGGTTTTGATTGTAGGCACTATCTGGCGTGCTGTAACTAAAGTGGTTGGGTTCTTTATCGCCTGGTTGTTCCTCTGTCACAGAATAATCAATCGTACTTGATTTTACTCGCGGCGGCGTTCCTGTTTTAAAGCGATCGATTTCTAAACCTAATTCTTTTAAATGATTGGCTAAACCAACGGAAGGTTGCGAATTGTTTGGTCCTGATGAATATTTTAATTCACCAATAATAATTTCGCCACGCAAGGCAGTACCGGCAGTAATCACCACTGCTTGACTACGGTATGCGGCACCTGTTGAAGTTACAACACCACGACAAACGCCATCTTCCACGATTAATTCTTCAACAATCCCTTGACGAAGGGTTAAATTTTCTTCTTTTTCAATGGTATGTTTCATTTCTGTCGCATAGGCATGTTTGTCAGCTTGCGCGCGCAACGCACGCACTGCTGGACCTTTACCAGTATTTAGCATCCGCATTTGGATGTAGGTTTTATCAATGTTTTTACCCATTTCGCCGCCTAATGCATCGATTTCTCGGACAACGACTCCTTTGGCAGGTCCACCAACAGAAGGGTTACATGGCATAAAAGCAACCATATCTAAATTAATTGTTAAAAGTAACGTTTTAACGCCCATTCGTGCGGCTGCTAAGGCTGCTTCAGAGCCAGCATGTCCAGCACCGACGACAATAACATCATATGATTCTGCTTGATATTGATTCATAAAAAATTCCTCTCTTGTCTTATTTTCCTAAACAAAATTGACTAAATAACTGTGTAATTAATTCATCTTGGACACTATCGCCGACGATTTCCCCTAAATAATCCCAACAACGGGTCATATCAATTTGAACTAAATCGACTGGCATACCTGCTTCGATGCCGTTAATCACTTCTTGTAACGAAAGCGCTGCTTGATCTAGCAAAGCAATATGACGTGTATTAGAAATATAGGTAGCATCTTTTTCGCCTGTTTGGCCGCCAAAGAAAAGATCAGCAATTTTCGCTTCTAACTGGTCTAAGCCTGTGTTTGACAACACCGAAACAGATAAAATTTCTTCTGCAGGGACTAATTCTTGTAATTCGTTAGGATCCAGTTTTGTCGGTAAGTCCATTTTATTTAAAAGAATAACGCGTTTTAAGCCTTTCGTTGCTTCCAACAGTTGACGATCTTCCTCTGTCAATTCTTCGCTTTGATTTAAGACTAACAAAATTAAATCCGAATCTGCTAACGCTTTGCGGCTACGTTCGACACCAATTCGTTCCACAATGTCTTCTGTTTCGCGAATCCCCGCTGTATCAATTAATTTTAAAGGAACGCCGCGAACGTTAACGTATTCTTCAATGACATCACGTGTCGTTCCAGCAATATCTGTAACGATGGCTTTTTCTTCTCGTAACAGATGGTTTAACAAACTGGATTTCCCGACATTTGGTCGGCCAATAATTGCTGTACTTAGACCTTCTCGCAAAATTTTTCCTTGTTTAGCGGTCGTTAATAATTGTTGAATCTGCGCTTTCACAAATTCGGCTTTTTCTAAAAGTAATTTCGTGGTTAATTCTTCGACATCATCATACTCTGGATAATCGATATTAACTTCTACTTGTGCTAAAGTATTTAAAATTTCTTGTCTTAATGAACGAATTAACGCCGACAAGTTACCATCCAATTGGTTCAATGCAACATTCATCGCTTTATCCGTTTTAGCACGGATTAAGTCCATCACTGCTTCTGCTTGTGAAAGATCCATTCGGCCATTTAGAAAAGCACGTTTTGTAAATTCCCCAGGTTCGGCCATTCGTGCGCCTTCACGTAACAGTAATTGCAATAATTGGTTCACCACGACAATGCCGCCATGACAGTTAATTTCTACCACGTCTTCTCGTGTAAATGTTTTCGGTGCCCGCATCACAGAAAGCATGACTTCATCAATCAATTGATCGTTTTGCGGATCAACAATATGACCATAATGAATCGTGTGCGTGGGGACTTTAGCTAAATCTTTAGTGCCTGACCGATAAACTTTGTTTGCAATAGCAACTGCTTGCTCGCCACTTAAACGAACAATACTAATCGCACCTTCACCCGGCGGCGTAGAAATCGCCGCAATTGTATCAAATTCCATTGTAGCTGATTGCATAATTAGCTTCCTTTCTTCATAACAACAAAAAAAGCGCCCACTCCTCCTGCATTAAAAAATTCAGGTTGGATTTAGCACTTTCACTGCTTGTTCCTTCGATTTTCTGAAAATAGAATAGCACATTTTATTCTATTTGGCAATTTTTCTTCATTAAATGGAACGAGAAAACGTATCATTGAGTGGGGAATTCTCAACAATACGTTTTCTCATCTATAGGAATTAAAGGAGAGAGCTAGTTTTTACGTTTGCGTTTGATGATTCCCATGCTCGCAAGGAGTGCGACAAAGGCGCCAAACAAACTTGTTGTCACGGCTGAAGACTCTTTTTCACCTGTGCTAGGTAAGAAGCCTGTTTTCCCGTGATTTCCAGTGCCATAACTGATGGTACTTAGTTTAGGGTGGTAGCCACTACCATTTGTACCGATGCCATTGCCTAGTGAACCTAAGCCAGAACCTGTTGTGCCTAAACCAGAACCTCCATTTGGATTTGAACCTGTGTTTGAACCATTCCCATTATTCCCGCCAGTTGCGCCATTGTTTCCTGTATTGCCGCCTGTATTGCCGTTATTTCCGCCAGTGTTACCATTGCCTCCTCCAGGATTCGTTGGGTCGGCTGGTGTCATGAAGGTTGTAGCCGTACTGTAATGTCCTGCGCCATCGGTAGCTGTCGCAAGTAAACTTTGTTGAGCAGTCGCTTGTCCCGCTGTTAATTGGATAGCGAAGTTGCCTTCAGCATCGGTGGCACCTACAGCAATCACACTTCTTAATAGTCGGTTACTAATTTGAATGATTCGGTTTGGTTCAGCTGTTCCTTTGATGAGGTAGCCGGCTTTAGACGTTCCTAAAACTGAAGAAACAGTTGGTGCCGCAATTTTAATTTCTGGTTCTCCCGTAATATCGGCTGGCGTCATAAATGTGGTTTTAGGACTCACATTTCCTTGTGTATCTGTGGTTAGTGCGGTTAACGTTTCTTTTTCTGTTGCTAACCCTGCTGCAATATGAACGGAGAAGGTGCCTCCAGTAGTTGTATTGCCACTTGCCAATAATTGTTCACTGCTATTGTAAAATTGAACCGTGACATTTGGATCAGCAGTTCCAGTGACTGTATAGCCATTGGCTTTGTTTCCTTCAACCTTCGTAATAGTTGGCGCCACTAAAACAACATCCGCTGGAATAACGGCTGTAGCTGGTTGACTTTCATTGCCAGCGCCATCTTTGCTAATAATCGTAATCGTTTCTCCTGGTGTCACTACGCCAGCTGGTAGAGTCACCGTATATTGGCCGGTTTCGTTAGCAGTGGTAGCAGCAATGATGGTTCCGTCTGCGTCACGGACATCAATAGTGGTTTTGGGCTCCGCCGTTCCAGTGATTTCGTAACCTTTACTAGAATTTCCGGTAATAGAATCAATGGTTGGTGTGGCTAAGTCGGCTGGTGTAGTTGCTGTAGCCGGCTGACTTTCTTTCCCTGTTGCATTTTTCGCTACGACAGTTATTGTTTCGTTAGCTGAGGCCTTCCCTGGCTCTAAAGTCACTGTGTATTTGCCATCAGTTCCAGTAGTTTCCATGCCAAGGACTGTGCCATCGGCGTCACGCACCTCGACTGTTGTACCAACTTCTGCTGCTCCTACTACTTGATAGCCTTTTGTCGTGCTACCAGTGATTTTGTCAACAGTAGGTGTCGCGACTGGTGCATCTGGATCAGCAGGTGTTTTGAAAGCAGTCGGATTACTTTCTTTCCCAGCAGTATCTTTTGCAATGGCAGTTAAGGCTTCGTTGGCTGTTGCTGTGCCCGTCGGAAGAGTGATTGTAAAGGCGCCAGCACCATCAGTCGTTCCCGTAGCAATAACTAAACCTGCTTCATTGTGAATCTCAATGGTGACATTTGGCTCTGCCGTGCCAGTTACTTGATACCCAGTAGCAGTTGTTCCTGTGACATTCGTCACAGTCGGTGCTGCCACGGTTGCATCTTCAGGGACCGTCACTTCCGTTGGTTGACTTTCATTGCCGTCACCGTCTTTTCCAACAACTGTTAATGTATCACCAGGATTAGCGGCTCCCGCTGGAAGGTCCACAGTAAAGTTTCCTTGATCATCCGTTGTCGTTGTACCAATAATTGTTCCATCTGGGTTACGTACTTCAATGGTGGTATTAGGGTCCGCCGTCCCAGTGATTTCATAACCAGTTGTTGAATCTCCAGTAATGTCACCAATTGTTGGTGTGGTAACATCAGCGGGTGTCATAGCTGTAGTTGGTTGACTCTCAAGTCCAGTATCATTTTTAGCAACTACATTCACTGTTTGTTTCGCTGTTGCTTTTCCTGAAGCTAACGTCACAGTATATTGGCCAGTCGGTCCAGTTGTTGCGGTGCCTAAAACTGTTCCGTCTGTTGCACGAACTTCAATGGTGGTGCCAAGTTCAGCGGTACCTGTCACTTGATATCCTTGTGTTGTATTCCCGGTTACTTTGTCGACACTTGGCGGTGCCACTACTTCATCTGCTGGTGTTTGGAAGGTTGTCGGTGTACTTGTATTGCCAGCAGGATCTTTGGCTAACGCTGTCAATGTTTCATTCGCATTTGCCGTCCCAGCTGGAAGGTTCACAGCAAAGGAACCAGTCCCATCGGCAGTCCCTGTTGCAATCACGTTCCCATCTGCATCACGAATTTCGATGGTAGCATTCGGATCAGCGGTGCCTGTCACCTGATAACCAGCAACTGAATTACCTGTTACTCCTGTTACAGTTGGTGCTGTAACCGTGGCATCAGAAGGAACAAGGACTTCAGTCGGTTGACTTTCATTTCCCGCGTTATCCTTTCCAATCACTGTTAACGTATCCCCAGGATTGGTCGTTCCCGTTGGTAGTGTGACAGTAAAATCACCATTCGCATCAGAGGTACCTGTACCAATGACTGCCCCAGCTGGATCACGAACTTCGATTGTTGTGTTAGGGTCTGCTGTTCCTGTAATTTCATAACCCGAACCAGAGTTACCTGTGATGTTATCAACTGTTGGTGCAGTGACATCAGCTGGTGTTGTCGCCGTTGCTGGTTGACTTTCCGTGCCACTAGCGTTTTTCGCTACAACGCTCAGCGTTTGATTTGCTGTTGCTGTTCCTGGAGCTAAAGTCACTGTATATTTTCCATCAGTTCCAGTTGTTGCAGTACCAAGGACCGTGCCAGCTGCATCGCGAACCTCAATGGTGGTGCCAACTTCAGCAGTCCCTTTGACCTCATAGCCTTTTGTTGTACTACCTGTTACAGTCTCAACAATTGGCGTCGCCACGGGCGTATTAGGATCCGCTGGCGTTTGGAACGTTGTTGGCGTACTTTCTGTACCGCTGGCGTTTTTCGCTACGGCGGTTAACGTTTCATTGGCGCCTGCTTCACCTGCGGGAACGGTAACTGTAAATGCCCCTGTCCCATCAGCGGTACCTGTACCTATTACGGTGCCTCCTACATTTCGGATCTCAACCGTGGCATTGGCATCAGCAGTTCCTTTAACCTCGTAACCTGCTGTTGAATTGCCTGTTACTCCTGTGATTGTTGGTGCGGTTACGGTTGCTTCATCCGCTGGTGTTTGGAACGTTGTTGGCGTGCTTTCTGTGCCGCTGGCGTTTTTCGCTACGGCGGTTAACGTTTCATTAGCACCTGCTTCACCTGCGGGAATGGTAACTGTAAATGCCCCTGTCCCATCGGCGGTACCTGTACCTATTACGGTGCCTCCTGCATTTCGGATTTCAACCGTGGCATTGGCATCGGCAGTTCCTTTAACTTCGTAACCTGCCGTTGAATTACCTGTCACTCCTGTGATTGTTGGTGCGGTTACTTCACTAGTAGTACCTGCAGCAAAATAAATGTTGGATACACCGTCTGCTGTTGCTAATAAATTAACGTCTAAAAGATCTGTTTGAACGACTGTTCCTACAAAACGAGCATCTAAATTATTGGATAAATTTTGAGGTGTTGAAACGGTAGTTGGTAAAGTAACCGTAGTTGCGCCTAGTAAAGAAGCATCCACTAACTCATTCACACCTGAACCACCAACTGCTAATAAAGGCAAAGCACCTGAAACAGCCACGTTTACCGTGCCTTTGACAGGAAGCAAGGCTGCATTTATGGCTGTAGCGACAAGATTACTTGGGATACTGGTTCCTTTTGCCTCCAAAGCTTGAACGGCCGCATTCAAATCTTGTAAGATGTTTGAAACATTTTGGGCTAAAACTAACCCTAAACCATCACTAATCGGTGCACTAATGTATGAGCCGTCAGCTGCTAACGTTTCTGGAGCTGTAAATGAAGCAGCACCTAAGTTTTCAATGTTATTCACTAATTCCAACTGACGATTCACTTCCGTCAAATCAATATCAACACCAGTTAAATTCCCTAACGCTCCACTGGTAATTTGAGTAATGACATTGGTTAAATCATTGGCTGCATTCAAAACGGCAGTCAAAAAAGTAACTTTTGAAAGATCAATCGTAACGTTGGTATTGATTGCTGCGCTGCCTGCTGCAGCTACATTTCCTCTTAACTCAGGAGGAACCACTAACACCGCTTGTTTTTGTCCACTAAACACAGCGGAAGCATCTGCTAAAGCGCCACCAGAAACCGTGAAATTAACTGGTTGATTTTGGTTTGCGGCTGTCCAACGATTACTCGTTGAAGTGCCACTGTCATTATTTGACGTAACATTTGATAATAGTTCGATATCCAAGACCGCTGCTGATGCACTGATTGTGCCAGAGGTAACAGCTATACTTACAGGGATTGCTAATGACGTAAATAATAAACCACTTGATATTGCTAAATTAAGCATCTTGCGTTTTGTCCATTTTTTATACTGACTTTTCCGATTAAAATCCTCAACAATTTTCTTTTTCATCTGATCGTCCCTCTTTTCTTTAAAATAAACGATAAATACCAAGATCATTAGCTTCCCCTAGTTGTTCATCTCCCCCTTTAGCGATTTAAATGGATTTAACACCTGCAGTTTAGTACATTTCCTCAGCTTTTCAAAATATAACGCTGTGAATTTTTATATAAAAATTCATTTGATAACAAGCATCCTAAATATGTTAAAAAACTCACTAATTCATTAGTGAGTTATTATACAATGAGAGGAAAATGAGGAAGTTTATACGTTTCTCCCCAATCATTAAAGATAAATAAATTATTTTATTATAACTTATCGTTTGATAAATCGATAATTAAATAACGGAAAATTTTTTTATTTTTTTGAGAAATTCCACTATTATTTTTTCTGCTTCTTTGACTGTTTTTATCAATTTTATAGACATAAGTCATAAAAACTTTACATCAAAAAAATGACTCTAATCTATAACAATTTTTTCTGTTTTTAAGATTTTTTTTATGAAATTTTTTATATTAAAAAAATTTCATAAAAAAAAGACGACAGCCGTTTTTGAACGAATGCCGCCTTTTAGATAAACAAAAACCTGATTCTAAAAGAATCAGGTTTAGGAAAAGCAAATCAAGATTCGCTTCAACTGTTTATCATCGTATTTGTATACTCTGATAAGAATGATTTCGTAATAAAATATACTGTGTTTCGTGGTATTTGTCAATCGCTTTCTTGAATTCTCTTGAGACCTTTCCATAGGCATATAAGGTCAAAATAACTGACCAAATCAGCGTTGTAACTATCTTTTTAATTAAGGGGTCAGCCAATTTAATTTCATTAGTTTATCTA
>CXSQ01000026.1_pt1 | contig 43614 bp, 44 predicted proteins | sample 591431 | NCBI WGS metagenome assembly CXSQ01 (sample SAMEA3491352, study PRJEB9169) | human gut metagenome | biome: ENVO:mammalia-associated habitat; material: ENVO:feces | place: Bangladesh | collected 2010-04-07 | reverse complement strand
TCCTTAGCTTCTAGCAATGCTTCTTTTTTCAGTGTTTCTGATTCTTTCCGAGCGTTCTCGAGAATACTGGACGCTGAAATTTTTGCACCATTTATTGCTTTATCATGACGTGACTTTGCAATAACAAATCCTAAACCAAGACCGACAATCAAACCGACGATAGCGAGGAGAATATTTAAAACCATATTTCCACCTCCATACTATCTTTTTGTTAATTCATATCTTGTAGTTTTTTGATAAACTAAAATCAATTATCAATATGCCTACTTGCATATTTGTGCATACACACAATTTTATTCTAATGTTTGTCGCGAAAGGTGTCAACTTAAAAAAGCCCTTTCTTTTGGAAAGGGCAGCAAATATTAGACAACGTCACATTTTTAGGTTTCCGCCGTCACGAATTGTTTAAATTTTAGAACAAACGCCGCATAGTCTGCTGTTTGACTAAGCTGCTTGATGTGGATGGGTTCGGACATGGACAACAGTCTATTTAACAATTTAGTTCTAAACAAAAAAAGACAACACCTGTCCTGTTCAGTAAGTGTTGTCCTTCTTCTTAACGAGTCGTATTCACTCGTTATTTATTCATCTAAAGGTAGTTCTTCTTGACCTTCTGCTTCTTCTGTAATGGTTGAACCGTCACCGATGCCATATGCATCACGGACCAATTTAGACACTTCTGCCATCATTTCAGGATGATCCGCCATGTATTGTTTGGCATTTTCACGGCCTTGGCCAATTCGTTCTTCTTTGTAGCCATACCAAGCACCACTTTTGCTGATAAGGTCTTTTTCCACAGCCATATCTAGTAATTCGCCTTCTTGGGAAATCCCTTGGCCATACATGATATCAACTTCTGCCACTTTAAATGGTGGCGCCACTTTGTTTTTAACGACTTTAATTTTTGTGCGGTTACCGACGATGTCTGTTCCTTGTTTTAACTGTTCTGCACGACGGACTTCTAGACGAACCGTTGCGTAGAATTTCAATGCACGTCCACCAGGAGTTGTTTCAGGATTTCCGAACATCACGCCAACTTTTTCACGAATTTGGTTAATGAAAATAGCAATTGTTTTTGTCTTATTAATTGAGCCTGATAATTTACGTAGTGCTTGAGACATTAGTCGAGCTTGTAAGCCGACATGGCTCGCTCCCATCTCACCATCAATCTCTGCACGAGGAACTAACGCAGCAACCGAGTCGATGACAACGATGTCAATCGCACCACTTGAAACTAAGGCATCGGCAATCTCTAAGCCTTGCTCACCCGTATCTGGTTGAGATAAAAGTAATTCATCAATGTTAACGCCTAGTTTCTCCGCATATTGAGGATCCAATGCATGCTCAGCATCGATAAAAGCGGCTGTTCCACCATTTCGTTGCACTTCTGCAATTGCGTGTAAAGAAACAGTTGTTTTACCTGAACTCTCAGGACCATATACTTCAATAATTCGGCCACGTGGATACCCACCTACGCCCAATGCAACATCTAACGCTAAAGAACCACTAGGGATAGTTGAAATTTTTTGATCAGCTTTTTCGCCTAATTTCATAATAGAACCTTTCCCAAAGTTCTTTTCAATTTTTTTCAGTGCGGCATCTAAAGCCACTTTACGATCATCTGCCAATGGATAATCCTCCTTTAATTTATATAAACTTATTTTTCATTTCCTGTTAGTAGGTCTATCATATCTCTTTTGTACCAAAAAAGCAAGAAAAAACCGAACAAACATTCGCATATTTATTTTTTATTAATGATTCGGCGCCGCAAAAGATCTAACCCCCGCATAACCGCACTCTGTCTAATATAATTTCGGTCACGGTTAAAATGGAAACATTCTGCAACGGTTGGTTGGCCTTCTTCCGCCAGCCCAATCCAAACAGTGCCTGTCGGTTGACCTTCGATTGGGTCACCAGCGACCCCAGTAAATGATAAACCATAGTTAGATTTAGCTAACTGACGCGCTTTCTCTGCCATTTCTTTGGCACACGCTTCACTTACCGTGCCATGTTCTTCTAAAAGTTCATGAGAAATTCCTAAAAAGTTCTCTTTTGTTTCTTGCGAATACGTCACGAAGCCTCCCTTAAAAATCTTCGAAGCACCCGCAATTTCCCCCAGTGTACTTTGGAATAGGCCAGCGGTGAGGCTCTCAGCAGCCGTGACGGTTTGTCCGTTTTGTAATAACAAATCCACTGTTACCTTGGCTAAACTATTGTCATCCCCATACCCATAAAAATAGTCTCCCACTTTAGCTAAAACCTTTTCTTCCGTCGCTGTTAATAATTCTTCGCCAGCTACTAAGTCTTTTGTTTTAACTGTTAAACGAAGTGTCACTTCATTAGCCTTAGCATAAGGCGCAATGGTTGGATTCGTTTGGTGCGCAATCAACGATTGAATCTCGGTCACCAGCTGTGATTCACCAATGCCATAAAAACGCAAGACTCTTGAAATCAATTGTTCTTCTTGTGGAAACGCATCAATCAATAAAGGTCGTGCCGCTTGTTGGAACATCGGAATTAATTCATTGGGCGGCCCTGGTAAGAGCAAATAGCTTGTTGTCCCTTCTGTTACGAAAGAACCAACCGCTAATCCTGTCGGGTTTTGAAGAACTTGTCCACCTTCAATGGCTAACACTTGTCGTAGATTATTTTCCGTCATTGGCCGCTTAGACTGTTGGAAAAACTGGTGCAAGCGGTTCAATCCTTCTTGATCTTCTACTAATGATTTATGGAGATGTTGTGCGACAACTTGCTTGGTTAAATCGTCTTCTGTAGGTCCTAGCCCTCCACAAAGGACAATTAAATCACTTCTTTGTTCTGCTTCTGTTAGTAGCGTTTCTAAGCGGCCGCCGTTATCACCAACAACGGTCTGATAGTAAACATCGATGCCTAGCGCAGCTAACTCTTCTGATAAAAAGGTGGCGTTGGTATTCACTACTTGTCCCAGTAATAACTCTGTTCCGACTGCAATGATTTCTGCTTTCATTGATTTCCCCTTCTCTAATAACATACGTAGTTAAACTCACTTTCCATTTTAGCACAACAAAATTTTTACAAAAGAATTTGAGCTTCAGGAAATAATTTTTTTATCAGGAAATTTATTAATTATTACGAAAAAAATGTTCATTTTCTCACAATACATTGTATAATAACGTTATATCGAAAGGAGAGAAATGAATGAGTGTAGTATTAGTACTTTTGGGTCTATTAGGGTTACTTGTCAGCGGGGGACTGACTATCAAAGCATTAATTAAGAAACAACCGAAAAAACAATATGGCTATGCCGCATTAGCAAGTGCCGCTCTATTTATTGGTGGGGTTGCCACGACAGATTCTTCCCCAACGCTTTCACTTGATGCAGAGAGTGTTGAAACCGATGCCAATGGATCAGCCACCATCAAAGGCGAATATGACGGCAACAGCAAACTAACGGCCAATGGCAAGGAAGTAAAAACGAAAGACAAAACGTTTGCTTACAAAGTAAAACTGTCCGATGAAAAAACGCAAAAAATCACCTTTGTTGCTGAGAAGAAAGATACCAAAGTTGAAAAATCAGTCGAAGTCACACCGTCAAAAGAATTTATTGCGAGCATCACAGATTCCGAGCAAGAATTGGCCAAAACAGAAAAAGCCTTAGCTTACGCTGAAAAACAACCTTCTCAGAAAAACTATGATGAAGCCGCAACCTTAGTATCTTCATTAAGTCAAGAATACGAGGAATACAATGATCGCCTTGAAAAAATCAAAAAAGCAGTACCTGTTGATGAAGCAGTTACAACTGCTGAAAAATCTAAAAGTAAAAGCGATTATCAAGCAGCTGAAAAATTAGTAGCTGCTGCCCCAGTTGGCAAAGAAGGATTTCAACAACGATTAACGACTGTTCAAACCGCTATCGCTGAAAAAGAAAAAAATGAACAATTAGTCGCCAGTGCGACAGCCGCTGTTGAAAAAGCTGAACAAGAACCAACCAATGAAGCTTACTATAATGAAGCGATCAAACAAATTGACGCTTTAAACTCCCCAAATCAAGCTTTAACAAAACGGGTAGCCGTTGTTAAAACTCAATTAGATGCCCACAAAGAAAAACAACGAAAAGAAGCAGAAGCTCAAAAACTAGCCGCTGAAAAAGCGCAAAAAGAACAAGCCGAAGCGGCAGCAAAAGCGCAAGCTGAAGCAGAGGCGCAACAAGCCGCACAGGCACCAGCGGAAGTCGAGACGGCTGCTGCGGAAGCACCAAGCGGTAACGCCTTAATTAAAGGGTCACGTAATGGAATTTATCATGTGCCTGGAAGTAGATATTATAATAGAACCACTAATCCAGTGGCTTGGTTCTCTACTGTTGAAGAAGCAGAAGCAGCAGGATACCGAGCACCCAAACAGTAAATACATTAGCAATAATTAATCAAACAAGAAAATGGGGCCTCCGTTGTTTTAACGGAGGCCCCATTTTCTTGTTTCTTTTATTGATACACACTAATTCGTTGATTTGGGTGTGCATTACTTTCCACTTCATCTAACATGGCAACGGCGTAGTCTGCGTAACTAATGTAGCTGTCACCTTGACTATTGGTTGTTAATTCTTCGCCAGCGATTTCATAATGGCCTGTCGCAGGACCATCAGCATCAAACATGGCTGCAGGACTAATATAGGTCCAGTGGATGTTTTGAGCTTCTTTCAATAAGTTTAAAGCTTCGCCCATCGCCGAAGCTAATGGCTGAATTTCTGCTGGGAATGATGGTGTATCTTTTAATTGAGTTGTGTGTTCTGGGTCCACATACAAGGTTCCAGCGCCCCCAACGACAAACAAGCGCGTTTTTTGATTGGTTAAAATCTCAATCAAATGCTGGGTAGATTTGGGGAAATCTTGCACATTAGGGAATCCTAAGGCACTAATTAATACATCAAACGCTTGAATATCTTCTGTTGTTAATTGATAAACATCTTTTTCAATGGTCGGTGTGCCATCTGTTATTTTTGAGGCATTACGAACGATGGCTGTCACGTCCATCCCGCGACGTTTAGCTTCTGCTAAAAGTAATTGTCCTTCTTTTCCTGTTGCTCCTAATACTGCTACTTTCATGTAAATCATCCTTTCATTTTTAAATAGAACTAAAATAGTTACATTTGACACTTTAAAAGTAGAGAGATTACTTATCTCTCTTAACTTCTATTTCATGAATCACATCTGCTAAGGTGATGCTTTTCAATTCTTCTTCCATTTTTTGTTGCACTTTAGTAAATTCAGTTTCTAGTACCGATTGGATATTTGCCCCAACGGAACAGTTTGGATTAGGATTCTGATGAATATTGAAAATCTCTCGTTCCAATTCAACCGCTGTATAAATTTCATACAGTGAGATCTCTTCTGGTTTCTTTAATAAGGTATTTTTATTGGCTCCACGCATGGAATGAATCAAGCCGGCTTTTTTTAACTGGCTCATTAGTCGTCGAACAACGACTGGATTCGTATTCACGCTCGAAGCAATGTATTCAGAAGTCACTTGTTCTTGAGGACCTGTTTCAATCAAACTTAAAATATGAATCGCAACACTTAATTTCGTTGACATGGCCATGTCTAATCACTCCAAACTAAATGTAACGTTATTTGTTACATTTACAGAATACGCTGTTTCGTTTTATTTGTCAATGAGAAACCTCTGACTATTCAAAATAAAAATCATTTGTTGAAACAACACGGGCCCCAAACGGCATTAACGCTAATTTCGCCAATTTAAAGGATTGTTGCCCAAACGGAATACCGATGATTGTCAGACAAAGCAACAAGCCACTAATACAATGCCCAATTGCTAATGGTAGTCCACTGATAATCAGCCAAATAATGTTTACCACCAAAGATACGCCGCTATCACTATACACGACTCGCTTTTTAAACGGCCAAAAGCTCAATCCCGCTAATTTGAAACATTGTAAACCAATCGGAATACCAATGATTGTAATGCACCAAATCACGCCTGCGAATAGCCACGATAAGCCACCAAAAAAGCCGCCAAAGATGAACCATAAAATATTGCCAAGTGTTTTCATTCTTGTTCCTCTACTTTCCTCATTAAAAATTATGCATGTGAGTAAGTATACCATGAAAGCTTCTTTTTGTTTCAAACAATATTGTAAGGTTGCTGACTCGTTAAAAGACGAAGACGGTGTTTCATGATACAATGAAGAAACTAACGATAAAGGAGTAGACTTCATGGACTTACATTTAACCGTTGATTTAAAAAAAACAAAGACACTCATTGATTTAGCCGATCAGGCCCACTTAATCATTGAACAAACAACTAAATTACCGAAAAAAGAGGCAGCGATTCTTTTCTTGCTAAGAGATAACCAACTAGTTGCTTTAGGACTTGCTGAAGAAAAAGCTACATATAAAGAAGTTTCTTTTGATCACTCGATTTTATTGAAACCGACTTGGGACACAGAACTTGCCTATTTAGCGCAAGCTTTCCTAGATGATGCGAAAGAAAGTGGTTTAACATTGGAAGCAACCCCAACGACAGTCAAAATTCCGAAAAGTGCGGTAGCGACAGTGACTAACTATAAAGAAACAGTCACCTTTATCTTGGAACGTTTTGGCTACTCTCTGTTTAAAAAACCGGCGCCGAAGAAAGCCAGACCAGCCAAAGCACGCCACAAATGGACAAAAGAAGTTAGCCAAATTCCTTTTTATATTGATACTCGACAAAGCAAAGCAACTGTTTTTTGGCAAAAGCGCAATGAAATGCTTATTAAAGCTGGCGCGACAATGATGCCAGAAGCCCCTTTAAATAAAGACGGGTCTGTCGGTTTCTCCGCTAGATTTGGTGAAAAACTTCGTGATGAACGCAAGGGCCAATTTAAAGACTTTGTCACAACGGAAGATATCATCTTAAAAAGCGTTAATGAAGTCGGCTTGTTTCTCTATTTTGCTGGAACAAACAGCTGGTTAGAGCTAGTTGATGAGAACGGCAAAACCTTAAATGAATGGACTGTGGTGGAATAAACCTTATAAAAAATGTCGCACCTGATTTTTATGATTCAGGCGCGACACTTTTTTAATTTAAATAACTTTTTGCTATCGCTTGATACTTATCAATCATATCTAAATAATTATCAATTTCGACATATTCGTCGACTTGGTGTGCAGTAGTGGTCACACCTGGTCCAAAGACAACGCAATCAAATGTATTGTCTGATTTAGTAAATTCAGCTAAGTCTGTGGTCCCAGCGCTTGTCACTAATGGTAATGGTTGATCAAATTGGGCTTGAATGGCTTGAATTAACGCAGAATCTTTCTCAGCTTTTACAGGAATTTTATTGTAATCAATCGTTAATTCTAACTGATGTTTTTCTTTTTTGTTCAATTCATCGACAATTTTTTGTAATAATGCAATGACTTGGTCGTTGCTGAATTCTGGAATTGAACGGATATTCCCTTGCAAGGCTGCTTGACCTGGAATACTGTTCACTTGTGTGCCACCTTTAATGACGGTTACATTGTGAATCGTTCGACCCAATTCAGGATTTTCATAGTTTGCTGTGACTTCCGCCATTTGTTGGTTTGCTTCTGTAATAAATTCGTTCAAATTATTAATCGCGTTAATGCCTTCTTCTGGCATCGAACTGTGGGCTTCTTTTCCGTGTGACACAACAGAATAGTTAATTGAACCCATGTGCGCATACATCAAGTTATAATTGGTTGGTTCTCCAATGACTAAGGCACTTAAATCATCCGCATAGCCTTTTTCAGTTAATTGGCCAGCACCTAGCTCACCGACTTCTTCACCAACTGTACCTAAAAATTTAACCGCTCCATTTAATGGAACTTCCTTTTCTTTTAATTCAATCATTGCTAAAACCATTGCGACTAAGCCGCTTTTCATGTCCGTTGCGCCACGGCCATACAATTTATTTCCTTCAATATGGGCCGCAAATGGCGGGAAAGTCCATTGACTTTCGTCCCCTTCAGAAACCACGTCCATGTGGCCACTAAACCCTAAGACTTTTTCTCGGTTTTCACCTAAATAAGCAACCAAACTACTACGATTTGGTGCATAAGAAACAAGTTCAGAAGGGATCTCATATTTTTTCAAAAGATTTTGTAAATAGATTGCCACTTCTTCTTCGTTTCCATTTACAGATTTAATTTTAACCACATCTTGTAAAATACTAATTTTTTCTGATTTTTCCATTGCCATTCGCCCTTTCTTGTTATGCTTAATTCTAGTGTACGCTTCTCTCAGTAAAACCACAACTGACTTGGTTAGGTCAGTAAAAAACACGCGACAGTTTTAAGAAATGTCGCGTGTTTTTTGCTGAGTTTATTTTAAATAATTAGGCGCTGCCAATTCATTCTCAATGACTTGATTAGGGATCACAAATTCAGGGGTGCCCATATAGTAAGGCGCAATTTCTCCTTGAGGAAACACAATCACTAATTGGTGTTTTTCATTGATATAGAAAGGTTGGTCCTTTTTAATTTTTTTGAAGGGTTGAACATCACTGGGGGCATCCTCTTTTTCGGACCAGTATATTTTATTGCTATCGTTCTTCATTTGGTCTGCTATTTGTTGTTTAATTTCACTACTAATGACATCAATGTAAAAATCATTTTTAAAAATTAAGGGGAGTGAAACGACAACATTGGCTCGTTTGTCGATGGTGTCATATTTCGTTGTCGTCGCAGAACTGCCTTTAATTTCTGTGAAGGTTCGCTTGACCACTAGGAAGCGACGGTCGTCCACAACTTTTTCATAATCTCCAGTGACTGAAACACGAGAACCATCAAACAATTGCCCTTTGACTTGTTGAAACTCTGTTTGGGCTTCTTTCAAGTATTTTTTGTTGAGCGTGTCGGCTACTGAAGATTCTTGGGATGTTTGGATTTTAGGGACATCGATGTTTACTTCACTTTCCTGTTTTTTCGCTGTCAACGTTTTGATGGTGACTAATTGAACAATTTTATCTAACACAGGAATGTTGCGGGCTGCTTCACTAAAACCTGGAAACAAATTGACTGATAAGACAAAGCCACAAGCCACTAATAGACTACTTTGCAGTGAGCGGTTTCTAAAACGAAGCCAGGTGTACCGCTTTTTCTCTTTATGAAAACGCGCTTTGACTTCCGCTTGTAGATCCGTTGGCAACGGTTGTTGGCGGTATTCTTTTGAAAAGTTTTTAACAACACTTTTTACAAAATCTTCCATTATTTTTTCGCTTCCTTTCTTTTACTAATTCAATAGACTTCGGAGTTCATTCAAACTGCGGTACATCTTCGTTTTAATCGTGTTTTCGTTAATATCCAGGATCAAAGCGATTTCTTTTAGCGTAAATCCTTCAAAAAATTTTAATAGAATAATTTCACGATTGGGACTATCTAATTGATTAATAATTTCTTCAATTTCTAAAAAACTGCGTTGGGGATTATTTAAAAGAGCTAACACATGTTCATCTTTTTCAATATGAACAGCTTCTCGTTTCTTTTTACGCCAATAATCTGTCGCTACAGAAAGCAGAATTCGAAAGAACCACGCGTCAAAATCATTAATATCGGGTCCTTTTTGGATGGCCTTCAGTGCCTTTTCAAAGCTTTCTTGAATCACATCCAAGGCATCTTCTTTCGAATGTGTATAGTTAAAGGCAATGCGATACATTTTTTCATATTTGGTATCAACAAGCGTTTCTAACGCACGAATTTGTTTTTTTCTTTTCCAACCATCGAAAACCATCGATTTCTGGAACCTCCTTTCCTGTACACTTATATAGACGAATCACAAGCATAAAAAGTTTCAACTTTTTTATTATTTTTAATTTTTATATTCTAAAAGAAAAAGCGCGGTACAAAAATCACTTTGGATTTTTGCTCCACGCTCAAAATCTGATAAACGGCGGGAACAGAACCAGCTCCTTCGGAAATAAGCCGAAATTATCCAAAAATTAAAGAACAATTTCCGGAAATTTCTTCTTATTTCTCGGAGCTAAGCGGTGCTGTCCCGACCTTGTTTTCTTCTCCCGAGTGCGGTCTTAGTGCACTCAGCGTTTTAATAAAATGCGACCAATCAACAGGACGTGGTGGCGCTAGCCAAATAATTTGAGTAATCTCAGGCCAATCGACAAAATGAATATCCGATAAAATTAATTGTACACTTTCATCTACATGTGCTTTGAAAATGATATTCCATTCCGTAATTTTTTCAATATTTTTTTGTATCATACGATTATAGGCTTCACCAAAGGAAAAGTCGACACACAATGTAATCGGAGCCAAAACTTTTTTCAATGGTAACGCATCCACCATTAACAACAGATACCGATAAAATAAAAACTGTCTGGCATCCCAAACAGCGGGATTCGTTTTTTGTTCTTGAATAAATTGTCGACTAGCAGAAAAATACTCTGTATACGTTTCTGCAAAGTAGGTTATATCCATTTTGCGATAACTATAGTTTGCTTCTATTGGAAAATGGAACAATTTAAAATGTACGATTGTTACTTTTTGTTCAAAACCTTGCAGGACTTCCTCGGAAAGCTGAAATTGTATTTTTAAATAGCTTAACAAGTCACGATTCAATTGTTGAATTTCTGCAAATCTTTGGCAAAGTGCTGCTGAAGCTACTTGAAGCCACTCTTCAGCAATTAAAAATAAGAGTAAATAATTGCCTTCGTTTGTTCGTTGTGGTTCTGGGATTTGAAGACTCTCTAACCAATTGAAAACATTCTGCTGATTGTCACCGGCTAATTGTTTTAACACTTGCGAATCTACTTTTTTCTCTACATAAAACTGTTGCTGCGTTCGTACTAAAGAAACCGCCAAAAAATGAAAACATTTAGCTTGTGCATAGCCCGCACGCTGATTAAGATGAACCTTCTCAGAAAAAAATAGCTCAAAGTTCCGAATCTGCTCTAAAACTTTTTTACCGTACAATGAAAAATCACGTTGGTATAATTGTAAAAAAACCAGTGTTGTTACTTCGCGTAAATTGGTTTCATTTCCCACCAAGTGAAATTCTTTATTAATTGTAATTTGATAATTTTCCAGCATTTTCTTTAATTCCTTGAACTCCTTATAAGCCAATGTGTGACTAACAAAGTGTTCTAACGCAAACTCATTTACAGAATCAAAACGCTGAAAAAAGAAATCTTGAAACATAGCAAAACGTAACGACTCTTTAATATAGCAATCAATCAAAGTAGCAGAAGTTTCCGTTCCTGATTCATTAAGCGTTAAGAAAATACCCTCGCTCACAATTTGAAAATCCTCTGATAAACCAAATTCAATAAAATCAGCATTTAATTCAGCGACCGTTTTGTTCACGATAAATTCAGATAATTCTAACTCCTGCATTACGGTTTCTTTTGACTCTGTTAACATCGGTGCATTTTCCAGTAACTGAAATAAGGCGATTTTTCTTTTATCCACTTTATTTAAAAACATCATCAATATCATAGACTTCTCTCACATCCATTTTTTTCCCATACAATCCATTTCCTGAAAGAAAGTACCCAACCGCTGCTAAATAGCTTTCAGATTCTTCATCGCCGCCTGCACCAAGTCCGTTAGGAAAGACAAAATCTTTATTCACTTGTAGGGGATGAGCCGTTGTTTCTTTTGTTTGTTTCTTTTTTTCTTTTGACATTGCCGGTTTCTCCACAGGTTTGTCTTTTTTCTTGGGTGAAGGCTTTTTTTCTTCAGAAGGAACCGTAGTTTTTTGATCTTCCGGAGGGGTTGGCGCAGGTTGTTCCGGTTCTGACTTTTCCTGAGGGGTGATTGATTCTGGTTTTGGTTGAATTTCTTCCGTTGGTTCTAAGGGATTATAAATAGGTGTCGCCAATGTTTGAATTGGTTCTATTTCGACAGCCGTAAAAATTAGCAAAGAACTAAATAAAAAAAGATACTTTTTTCTCATGGCTTCTCACTCTCTCTACCTCTACTTTATGGGAAGCAATTCCTTGTAAAAGTACCTTTACTTTTACAAGGAAAACCCTTTTTGTCAATAGATAGCCCTTTTTATTGCTCAGATTGTTGTTCTTCCTCTTTTTTCTTTTTACGATACAAGAAGAAAATCAATAAGAGCAGCGCTAGAATGATTAATGCAATTAGTAGATACAACCACCAATTGGTTCCTTTAATGGTTACGTCTTTTTCATTTAATTCTTTAGCGACGTCCCCAGAAATAGTAAATTCTTTTGTAAATTCCCATTTGTACAGGTACCGTTCTTCACCATTGGCGCCTTTGACTTGATAGGTGCCCTTTTCATCTTTTACACCATAGGCCGTTGATTTCAAGACATATTTCCCTGGCGTTAATCGTTCCCCTTTTAAAGAAATTGGGTAACTAAAGTTAGAGTTTGGCGCCACTTGCATATCCTCAGTATCGGATTGGTAAAGCGTTTCGCCTCCTTTTGAAACAGTGTTGATTAAATGTAATTGGTTTAAATAGGCCGCTTGTGGGTTTTGTAAAGAAACATTGATGACGTTTCGCGCGTTGACTTGGCCTGGTTTAACCCCCAGTAATTTTAAATCTGGTTGAACCTTTGTCTCATTTTGCTGAAGAATAATGGCCACAACATAGGAGTATTCATTATTAATAGCTAACCCTTTTGATTGATCCGCAGAAGTCGTGGTTTCTTTCTTTTTCTCTTTGAGTGTTATGCCGCCAGCCATCACGCCATCAAAAGAATCTTTAGGCATCGTGATGGTTAAAGGTAAGGTCTTTTGGGAATGTTTCGGCAAGATGATTTCTTTCGGTGCTTCCACATAATCTTTTAAGTTAAAGCGTAAAGTTTTGTCAGGTTTGATCCCGTTTTGGCCATATTCTACTACGCCATTTAAATTTGTTGTCGCTGAGTTCACCGTATTTTCAATGGTAATGTCTTCATCTGTATCATTGCGTAACTGAATTTCTACGGTTTGTTTGGCACCAGGCGCCATTTTTAAGTCAAAGTAGGTTTTTGATTTATCCACTTGATTTTCGGGAATTGTTGGTGTGACCGCAAAATTAAATTCAGAAGCGTGCGCCTCCACGCCAATCCAGCTAAATAACATACAAGCGATTACCGTTGCATATACTTTCCATCTGTTCATATTCATTCTCCTATGTCTGTCATTCTTTGTTGTATTATAAGCACCAAAAGACCGAAAGATAAGCCAAAAATTTTTGACTTATATCCCGATCTTGCGTGTATGCTGTCGTTCTTAGTTTCCTGTGTTAGCAGGTGTATCTGTCAAAGTCCAAGTAAAAGTTGTCGTGTATTTTTTCGCATATTTTGTGGTTGAACCAGGTACTTCTAATGAAATACTTGTTTTAGCGGCATCTACACTATCGCCCCAGCTCATTAAGTACGTACCCGCACCTTCTTTATCGCCAGCAGCCATGACCACTGATTCAGCCCCAGTTGGGTTTAATTCAATCGTAGCTGGCGCTGTCGTTGGTTTTGCAGATTGTGAAGCTGAAACCACGCGTCCGTTGCTTAAAGTTACTTTAGCCGCTGTTAGTTCTTGATTGGCTTCAGTTTTGAATTGACCATTTTGTTTTACTTTTAGCGTCCAACCTGTTTCAGTCCCACGATTATCTGAGACTTGAACAAAGTTCGGGCCTTCTTGATCGGCACCAGCGTTATCTTTGTATTTTTGTGTTTCTGCATAGTAGGTCATATTTTTTGAGGTAATCGTTTGTTCCCCAAAAGATAAACTAGATGCATAGTCAATGGATAACGGACCTGCTGTCCCTGGCTTAGGCCCTGTCGGATCAGTTGGATCAACTGGCGTAATCGGTTTATCCGGATCTGGATTCGTCGGATCAACTGGATTCGTTGGGTTCGTATTTGGTGCAAATTGAATCGCTCCGTTTGTTTGGTATTCACCACCGTCGACTGCTAATGCACTCATTGGTACAAGTGCCAGTGCGCCTAAAGTTGTGGTTGCCATCAATGTCATTACTTTTGTCTTTTTCATTTATTTCCCTCCATTATTTACTGGTACATCTGAAAGTAGCCAAGTCAATGTTGTTTTATATTGTACTGCATCCTTAGGGGTTTTCCCGGGAACAGTTAGTGAGATTGCCCGTGTGATTGTGGCATTTACTTGCTGTCCTTGTTGATTTTTTTCGGTCACTTTTTCTGCTTGCCCCCACAGCGTGATCCACGTTCCGGCGCCGGTCTTTTCTGGGGCTTGCATGACAACAGTTTCTGCGCCTGCAGCATCTAATTGAATGTTTGCGGTAGCAGTTGGCGGCAATACGTCCGTCGCATTTGAGCGCACACTGGGCTCAGTAAAGGCGACGGTGGCGCCTGTTAATTCTTTGTGTAATGTTTCTGCATTACGAAATTGACCATTTTGTTTCACTTTTAAAACCCAGCCAGCATTGGTTCCCCGTAAATCACTTACTTGTACATAATTAGCAGTTGCCAATTCACTTGCTGAACCATCTGGATTTTTATAGGTTTGCGCTCTGGCAAAATACGTTTGATCCTTATTCGATATCTCATTACTCCCAAAATCCAAACTTGAGGCATAATCGATGGAAAGCGGCCCAGGGGTACCTGGATTAGGTCCATCAGGATTCGTTGGATCGACTGGTCGAACTGGTTTTTCTGGATCGGGATTTTCTGGATTTACTGGATCCGTCCCATCTGTGCTTGGGGTAAAAACAATCGACTGTTCGCTATCAAAAACGACCGTCGCCGCTTCAGCAGGAACAGTGGCGCCAAGCAACATTGTTCCGAATAACAAGGAGTAGACGACTGTTTTTTTCATTTACTTAGCCTCCAACATTCGTTGGTACAGATTTCAATGTCCATGTTAAGGTCGTACGATATTCTTTTGCTAATTTAATCGCTTTACCTGGGACATTTAATTTCACGGCAGTAGCACCTTCTGTCGCATCTTTCCCAAAACGATAGACCCAAGTCCCCATTCCTTTGCCATCTTCTGCTTTGACTAATTCTACTTCTGTTCCAGGAACAAAGGTATGTGCTGCTGTTGGTGTTGGCGCGTATGCGGCATCAACAATCGATGTCACACCTGCATTGGCAATCGACAAAGCGGCCCCAACTAATTCTTCATTTTGGGCTGTTTTGAATTGCGCATTTTGTACAGCGCTTAACGTCCAGCCTTCTTGTGTCCCACGTTTATCCGTTACCTGAACATAGTTGGGACCTGTTGTTCCATCTTTAAATGTTTGAATTTGTGCGTAATAATCTTTCGTATCGGAAGTGATTTTTTGGGCGCCAAATTGAAAGCTTGAAGCATAGTCAATTGATAAGGGGCCTGCAGTCCCTGGTTTTGGTCCAGTTGGGTCAGTTGGATCTTCTGGTTCAACTTTTTCATCTGGATTGGTTGGGTTAACTGGCTTCGTTGGATCTGTATCTGGTTCAAATGTAATGGCGCCATTACTTGTATAGTTCACGTTAATATCTTCCGCAAATGCTTGTTGTGTCGCTAGGACACCGCTAAATCCTACAATCCCTACTACTGCTAATACTGTTTTTTTCATCTTCTTTTCTCCTTTTAATAAATAATATGCCTATAGTGATAAGGCTGATTCCCAAATAAATAAATGGTCCTTGATTGGTGGTACCTGTCGCTGGTAATCTTCCTTGTCGCGACCCATATACGCCAGAAGAAAGGACGGATGAAGCGCCTCCGTCAGCTGGCTTGGTGGGTTCGGTCGTTGTGGAAGAATTACTAGTCGCTGTTGTCGACTCTTCTGTGGGATATTCATACGTTCCATAAAAGGAGACAACACCACTATTTTCATAAGCTGCTTCCCCAAACGCAGTGTCTGAATGACAGAAGCCGAAAAGACCTAAAAAACAACTAAGCAAAAGGTATTTTTTCATCTCACTTCTCTCCTCCTTGTTATGGCGCCATAACTAATGACCATGACAATGTCCCTTTGAATTCGCCAACTTTTTGTTTCTCGACTGGCACAGATAGTTTAATTCCCCGTTGGTTTGCCGCACCCCAACCTTGGTTAATTGTATAACTACCTGAACCTGAGCCTTCATTTTCTGTAACAACCGTGTCTCCTTTATTGAGTAAAAATTCTCCTTTGTCTGTAACCAATGACAAATCTTCCAATTGATCTGTGCCGTTCGTTAAGGGATTCGTTACCTGAACATTCAGTTTCCAAGGCGTACTTTCTGTCCCGCGTGTGTCTTGAACGACTAAATCATCTGAAAGAGTTGGCCAGTAAACTTCTGGCTTGGCAGAAATTTTTTGTTTGCCAAAATCAATTGTTTTAGGTACTTTTTCTAACGTTAATTCACCTGAAATAGACACATTGACTTTTTTATTTAACGTTTCACCAGCTTCTGTAAATTGATAATTGGCTGGCACCGTTTTGGCTAATTCTTCTGGTTTCGCTTGCTGAACGGCTTGGAAGGTTGCGGCATCAAGACTTGGTGTTTGATTGGCCCGACCATCTGCGAAAATCACCGTTGCTTGTGTCCATTGTGCCAACTCGTCTGAATTCGTTAAGCCATTTGCTTCTTTTAATTTCAAATGCGCACTTGTCGCATACAAAGCAAACGAACGATCTTTGGCAAGGACACTTTCATTTTTCACAACAACTAAATGAACCGTTTTGTTTTGCAAATTATCTCCTGATGTCCCTGCTTCTAATTGAATATCATGTGTCCGCGATACAGTTTTTTCTGCTAACGGCGCTTGAATTTGTGGTAAATCCGTCTCTTTTAATGAGGTTTTGAAAAACGGCCGACCTTTTGCGCCAAGCATTTCTATTACTTTATCAACAGTCGTTAGTTGCGCTGCCTCATCTTCTGTGACAATCACCGATTGCCCTGAAAGTTCCACTTTATTTGAAAATTGAACTTTCACCTGATAACTGTAGTTCATATTCGTCGCTTTCCATGAAAGCGGGGTGGTATCTTTCTGCTCTGGAATTTGCTCTATCGCGCTCCCAACTTCACTAGATTTAACCGTTCCTTGGTGCAACCAAGAACCTGTTACTTCGTCAGGAAGGAAGCTTAGGGTTGGTGTTAAAGCACTTGAGGTCGGAATCATCAAACGTCCTTTTTGAACTTTTTGTCCAGCTACTTCGGTGCCCCACGCTTGTAAGGTTAATGGCGCATTGCCGGCTTTGACCTCTTTTACATCATGAGAAATAGTACCTGCACCTGCCACAATTCCAGGGTTTTCCACTTCATAATCGATGATAGAGCCAGGAATTGCTATCCCATAGCCATTGGCACCCTTGGTCACATCGTTATCGCCAATAAATGTTTTTCCAGTCGCTTTTTCAATCCCATGAAACGTTGTTGGCGTAAGTTTTGTAGCATTATTGACCGTTGGATTAATCGTTAAGACCTGATAGGCTTTGACATTTCCAAACCAAGTCCCTGTGCTATCCACCAAAGCAGTTGTATCTGTCGTTGGTTTAATCCATAAAAGTTCATCTTTTGTTGGATCGACAGCTTCAAAATCCGCAATGTTTACTTTACCTGTACCAGGAATTGTTTCTAATGTTGCATGATCCTGAACCGTTAGTTTGCTAGCTGAAATTAAATTGGCCGTGTTGGTAATCCCAATTCCAGCGTTTTTAGATAGATGAATTGATCCGAATTCATTGTAAGTCGTACTGTGGTTCGCGGCAGTAGCAGAAACGCCATTTTTGATGTTCCCACCATTAGCCATTAATTTAATGCCATTGGTGACATTTAATTCCGTAAAGTTGACAACGCCTAAGCCTGTCGCATTTAGTGGTTCTGTTTGATAGTTATTGGTGCCGTCAACGTTAGTCCCAAAGTTAAAGGCCACTTTATTTGAACTAGCATTCACAATTGCATTAGTAAAATTATCTGTTGATGAACCACCGGATAAACCGTTAATACTAACTGCACCTTGAACATTTGCGGTAACATCACGTAAGATTTTTCCGCCACTGATATTGGAATACTGTGTCGCATATAAATTTCCAATACTAGAACCCGCTGCTTGAATATTCATTGTAATCTTGCCGTTCTTGGTATACGCAGCATTGGTTCCACCATCACCGTAAATGCTGGCCCCATTTAAAGATTCCACACCTGTTTTAGTGAAAATATTTAAAGTAATTGTGTTTGATTCATCCGTTCCTAGTGTCGTATTTTGACCATAGGGCCGACCACCAGTAATGTAGGTATTACCAGGCAACTTAAACTCTCCGTTGTAGTTTCTTAAATCAATTAAGAGTTTGGCATTTCCAAGAAGTGAGCCCGCATTGGTAATCCCACCTGAAAAACCGTTCGCGCCTGTCCGAGGAGTTCCTGAGAAATTTCCTCCGTAGATGCGATTGTCTGAATTACCAGTAATTGTATGGCCACCGCTTGCTCCATAAGAAGCGCCCATCGAAGCATTAATTACTCCTTCATAAACCGTTACACCGACATTCCCAACATTTTTGGCATCATTCCAGCCACCGCCTGAAAGAAACCAATCGACTTGACCATTATTAACGATTGTTTGACCGTTTCCATAAACTCGAGCTGCTTGATAGCCTGTTCCTTCTAATGTGTCAGCAATCCCGCCATTCAATGTGTTAGAAGTATTGCCTTCAACGACACCTGAAAAAGAGCCACCATATGTCCAGCGAGCAATGGTATTATTTAAAACAGTCTTAGTATCTCCTTTTATATAGATATCCCAAGTATCATTACTAGCAGGATAGCCGCCGCCACCAACAATATCCCAACCTGAACTATACCCACGACTTTTATCGGTCGTTGAATAATCTAAGCTTGTCGGTTTTGCGCCTGAATAAGCCATACCATCGCCACCTAAAGACCCATCACCATTCGCTGTTCCCACTTCAATTGTTGTATTTCCTTCAATATAGCCGCCGCGGCCAGCTGCAGTTGAATAAATTGCACCATTATTAAACGAACCGCTGACTAATTTAGAAGAAATATTTCCAAAAACTTTAAAAGCTGCTGCTGATTTGGCTAATTCTGCTCTTTGTTGTGGTGTATAAGCATCATACGTTGCTTCATTTGAGGCCCCAATTTGACTCTTGTTAAATTTCGAAACATTGTTACCAGCACCGCCGTTAAAATCATTAATACCACCAGCGGAATTCGTTCCTGCTGTAACCACATTCGTAATATCTCCGATGATCGTTCCAGAATATTGGTTGCCTCCTTCAAAATCTGCACGACCCGCACTATACAACTGTGTATTTAAATTTGTAGTAATTCCATCAGTCGTACGATTCGTTCCTATATCGCCACGGGAAGAGCCACCAATAAAACGTTGACCCGCTGTATACCAACGGCCATATCCAGAAATATCGTTTGTTACTTTTCCACCAATATTTCCGTATTGAACACCGCCATAATACGTACTTAATTGGAAACCTGTAGCAGCATTCGTAATCGCAACCTTTGTTGAGACGTTACCAGTAACATTCGCTGTGTTGGTTGCGTTGGTCCCATAACCGCCCCCATAAATTGAAGCAATTCTGCCACCAGAATCATTGACAACCAATGAAGTATTCCCAGTCACTGTCCCAATATTGGCGCCCCCACTTAATGTATTTAGTCCGCTCCGTGTATTGTTAATAACAATCGTAGGATTTCCAGCTAAATTACCACCATTTTGGTTTCCGCCATAGAAATTCCATGTCCCTGTACCTGTACTATTTACTGTTAAAGTTGGGTTTCCTGAAACATCTCCTGTATCCGTTCCACCGTATACGGTCAGACCGTTTCCACTAGAACCGCCATTCAAGTTCAAACTGTAACCATTTAAATACATATTCGTACCTGTATAGTTTAGATTTCTCAAAGTGATGTTTGAGCCAAAAAAGATATTTTGATTAAATCCTAACGTCTTAGAACCCGTTGGCGCCGTTTGATCCATACTAATCGGATCCGCACTGTTTCCAGTAATCACTAAATGATTGACCTTGCCTTGCAAGGCGTAAAAAGTCATATTACTTGCCGTAACGGTGTCAGGAATCACTTTAGCGGTGGTCGCCGCACTCGTCGTAATATTGTTTCCTATATAAAGAGTGAAATCGCCATTGTTTCCCTGTTGATACAAATCAAACAAGGCTTCTTTCAAGCCAGCCTCTGTCGATGCATATTCTTTGTACGCTGCTCCATCTCCTGCTGGACTTGGCACAACAATCACTTTTGTTTTATCCGCAGGAGCAATTGTGTCCGCAATGGACTGATCAACTGAGATAGCTCTGGCCATGCGTGTCAGTTTCTGTTTAAAGACAGCCGTAAGTTGTGTATCTTCTGAAAACTCTAATTGAAGAAGTTCTTCATTTGTATATGTTTTTCCTTGGTAAGACCAGCCAACGAAAGTCGCATTTTCCTCACTATTCGCCCATTTTGGTAATTCTTCTGTCCGAAGTGGCTGATTTTTTTCTTTTACCACTTGATAACTTTTGGCATCATTTAGAAACAAAGCTTGATCCGTTGTTTCAAAGGTCAAGGTGATTTGCTTCTGCTCTTCGCTTGGTTTTGTTTCTGTGGAAGAGGTGGTTACTTTTTCTGTGATAGCACTAGATTCCGTCATTGATGACTGTTCTGTAGAATGTGCGCTGCTTTCTTTTGTTGCTTCACTTGTACTGGTTTCTGCTGTTTTTGGCTGTGTCTGCGTACGTTCCGTTTGTTGCTCCCCTTCAATCGCCCACGCTGAAACAGATAAAAATGGTTGTACAAGTAAACAAGTTGCCAATAAAACAGCGATTTTCTTTTTCATTAACTTCATCACTCCTCCCTCGAAGTAAACTTTCCACAACCAACCTATGGCTCAAGTATACGAAGTTTTCTTCTGATTTTTTTAAAGATATTTTCTTAATTTCAAAAAAAAAATTTATTTTTTAATTTTCTTTTTGTTAACTAAACGAATTTTTTGCTGTTTTTTGTAAGATAAAATGTTAATTTGTTCACAAAAATAACAAAAACGTTGTTTTTAACATTAAAATTAACAAACGAGTTCGTAGTATAGCACGGATTTTTTCTCATGTAAACATCATTAAATAAACATTTTTGTTTAATTTATACATATTTCCCAGCTAAAAAAATGACAAAAATAAATAAACAGAGGCCTTAGAGATATCTCTAAGGCCTCTGTTTATTTATACGTATTCACAAACTGGACTGTTTCTTGGTAACATTGTTTAGCTTCTTTTGTTTGATAGTCGAATTGATATTCGTGGGTGATTGTTGCTTTCTTATCTTTGAAAAAGAGAGTTGAAACTGGAACATTTAAAGTTTTTAACCGCTGAACCAAGGCTAGTCCTTGCTCTTGGAATGAAAAACTATTGCCATCTGTTAGATACGTCGGGGGAAATTCTTTGGTGACTTTATCCACTAAACTCACTTCTTGCAGTTCCGCGCTCGTCTGCCAGTCTTTAGTGCCGAGCAAGGACCAAGCCACTGTTTTAACGAAAAATTTCATAAAACGATTATCACTTTGTTGGTTGGCCATTTGTTTCAAATCCACCGGACCACAATACGAGAGTGTGCCTTTTAAATGGCTAGCCGGCAACGCTGCAGTCATCCCTAGTTCTTTGGCATAGTTGGCATTGGTTTGAACTGTTGCATATTGTAGAGCAATCTGTGCACCCGCACTGTCCCCGCCAATAAAAAGCTTAGATAAATCTAACATGGGATACGCTTGTTTCTTTTCTAATAAAAATTGAACAAGTTCATTGACCTGCTGGAGCTGGCTTGGATAAGGTGCGTCTGGTGCTAATTCATAATTCATTGAAATAAAGGCAACTGAGGAATCAGCCACTAAACGTGTCGCAAATTCTTTCATCCCAGACTTATCTCCTCCCACATAGCCACCACCATGGACCCATAAAACGACTGGTACCGCTTGTTTTGACGTTTGGGGATAATACAAATCAAAGGTATTCTTTTTTCTTGAAGAAGGGTATGTTTGATTTTCTTGCAATTGAACATTGGGCAATGCTTTATCATAGGAAGCTGAATCTTTTATTTCAACTTCGCCTGCGAATAACTGGTTGATGACCCAAGCGCCTGGCTTAGGAGATAATTGAAAGGCGAGAAACACACCTAAGCAAATAACCACAATGATTCCTAACAACCAAAGGATAAAACGTACGATTTTTCTTTTCACTCTATTCACCTGCTTTAATTTGTAGCAAAATTATAGCATGTTTTTTAGCCAAAGCGTTTATTTTGAAACAGCTTTTTTAGAATTTGATGTACTTTTATCATTTGAAATGCCCTCTTAAAAGCTGTAAAATGAACAAAATGACTTTAACCTTTAGGAGGTTGCCAAATGAAAGCTCTGATTTCCATTGATTATACAAATGATTTTGTCGCCACAGACGGAAAACTAACCACTGGTGCCGCTGGACAAGCTATTGAAACGGCCCTTGTTCAACAAACAAAGCACTATTTTGACAATGGCGATTTTGTGGTTTTTGCCATTGATGGGCATGACCCCCTAGATCGCTATCATCCTGAAAATAAACTTTTCCCGCCCCACAATGTCTTAGGAACTGACGGGCGTAATCTGTTTGGCTCGCTAGCTGATTTTTATCAAGCTCACAAAAATGAGGCAACCGTTTATTGGATGGACAAACGGCACTATTCTGCTTTTAGTGGCACGGATTTGGACATTCGGTTACGAGAACGAGGAATTACAGAGCTTTGTTTAACTGGTGTTTGTACAGATATTTGCGTGTTGCATACGGCTGTTGATGCCTATAATTTAGGCTATCAATTAATGATTCCTGAACGCGCCGTTGCTAGTTTTGATGAACAAGGACACGAATGGGCGTTACGCCACTTTAAACAAACTTTAGGAGCAACCATTCTATAAAAAGACTGGTCAATCCTTCCATGCGCCCTATCTATACTCAAAAAATCCTGTAAACAACACAAAAGCCAACCTTACTATGGATAAGGTTGGCTTTTTTACACTCATTTTAACTCCGAGCCTGCGGATTAGTGATAACTAGCATTCACAGAATAAGCAGAGACTGCTAGCTGATAGAAATTAGCTACTCATAAAAAAGTGGGATTCCTCACTTTTTTATAGACCAATGACCGTTGCAAAGAAAGGAACTACTAAAACAGTAACTACGCCAACCACTACGACAGAAATACTAGCCATAGCAGCCTCTGTTTCACCCATTTCCATGCCAACTGCCACACCTAGGGCATGTCCGGCCGCACCTAAAGCTAAACCTTTGGCGATTGGATTGTTAATCTTAAACCATTTCAATGCAATTCGACCCAAGGCATAGGTTAGTACACCATTGAAGATTACGGTAAACGCCGTAATAGAAGCAATGCCGCCAACAGTTTGAGAAATAGGTACGGCAATCGCTGTTGTAGCAGCTTGTGGTAAGATTGAGGCCACTAAATGATTATCCATGCCAATCACTTTTCCTGCAAAATAAACAGCCACTAGCGAACCAAAAGAACCAATTGTTAACGCCGTTAAAATTTCTAACCAATATTTTTTCAACACGTCTCTCTTTTTATATAAAGGAATCGCAAACGCTACTGTCGCAGGCTCTAGAAAGAAGCTGATATATTTGCCACCTTCATTGTATTGCTCGTAACTAATTCCTGTTACTTTTAAAACGACAACGCCTAAAATCATCGCAACGAATAATGGCGTAAATAAGAAGAAACCTTTGCTTTTTTTAAACAACCAAGTACCTATGCCAAATACAGCTAATGAAATAATAATGCCAACATACGGATTCATGCGCGAACCTCTCCTTTCGCTTTCTTCGTTGCTGCGGGTTCTTTTTCTTTTCGAGCATCTTTCATATGCAATAAAAAGGCGCCCGTCCAACCAGTCGTTGCTAGTAACGCTAGTGTCGCTACTAAAATAACAAAAACAATTTGAACGCCAAATTGTTGCATAATCCCTAAAGAATTAACTAAGGAAATCCCTGAAGGAACAAATAAAAATGTAATAACCGTTGATAAGCTATTACCTAGCCCTTCCACTTGCTCCAATTTAACAACTTTTGTACATAAACCAATGAACAATAACACCATGCCAATTACTGAAGCAGGCATTGGTATTGGGGAAATGAACGCCAAGCCGTTGGCGATTAACATAATAATGGCAAAAACTGCTGCTTGTTGTAAAAATGAATATACTTTCTTTTCCATTCTTCTTCGCTCCCTTTTCTCTGTTTTCTATGGGTTAAGTATATAAAGAAAACGTTTTTTTAAGGGCTTTTTTTCATGAAATGCCAGAATTTCTTCACCAAATGCAAAAATCACCACTTGAAATGCATTCGACATTTCAAGTGGTGATTTTTTAACTTAAGCCAAGTTTTTCTTTAAATTCTTTGACGTATGAACGGCTAACAGGTACTTTTGAGCCGTTGGTTAAAATTACTTGCAACGTGTTATTAAACCACGGCTGGATTTCTTGAATTTTTGTTCGATTCAAGATGAAACTTCGATGCGTTTTAATAAAGAGCGTGGCAGGTAATTTCTGTTCGATACTGTTGAGGGTCCCTGTCATCTTGTAGACCTGTTGATCCACAAAAATGCTCAGTTGCCGTTCTTCGACAGAAACGAGGTAAATATCTTCTGGCGCCACAAGATAAATGCGGTCTTCCCCTTGAATAGGTATTGCTTCAGATTTCGGTCCTTTTTCAGCAGTGTTTTCTGGGACAGCTTGAGCCATTTCTTTCGATGCTTTTTCAATGACTTGTGTTATTTTTTCTTCTTCAAAAGGTTTCAAAATATAATCTTTTGCATTCACTTGAAAGGCCTTTAACGCATATTGATCATAGGCGGTTGCAAAGACCAAGTAGGGCGCTTTTTTAAGATGGGTTAATTTTTCCGCTAAATCAAACCCGCTTTCATCGGTCAAATGAATATCTAAAAATAACAAATCTGGCTTTTGATCCATCATCTCTTCCATTGCCTCCGCCACAGAATCCGCTTCTGCAACGCTCGTCACTTGCGGATGTTGGGAAACAAGATAACTCAATTCTTCTCGTGCTAAGGGTTCATCATCAACGATTAATACGTGCATCTAATTCCTCCTGTTCCATCGGGATTTCTAAATGAACATGGCTCCCGCCTGTCTCTAAATTTTCAATTAAAAAACAACCTTCTGATCCATAAAGGTTCGCCATTCTGCGGGACAAGTTTTCCAGTGCCGTGCCGGTGCCTTTTTCCGAAGTCACTGTCGTCTTTCCTAATAACAAGCGGCGTTCTTCAGGAATCCCTTGCCCATTGTCATACACATCCACATGTAATTTATGTTGTTTTGCTTTGACCACTACCCGAACTTGATTGTTCTCCTTCCGGCTGCCAAATGCATGCTTGATGGTATTTTCCACTAACACCTGAATCGCATACGGCGGTACTTTTTCTGAAGCAACCGCTTCTTCCACGTCAAATGTTACTTGATAACGATTCGGAAACCGTGCTTGTTCTAATGACAAATAGGCTTTTACTTGTTCTAGTTCTTGTGAAACTGGGATCGTAGTTTGCACGGCTCCCTGTAAGTTGCCTCGAAAGTATTTACTTAATTGGAGCAATAGTTTCCGCGCTTTTTCACTGTCTTTCCGCATTAATGCGGAAATAGTATTGATGGCATTAAAGAAGAAATGCGGGTTCACTTGCGCTTGCAAGGATTTAATTTCAGCTTCTTTAAGTAATTTTGATTGTACTTCCGCTTCCCCTAATTCAATTTGTGAAGAAAAAATTGTCCCAAGACCTTCTGCTAACTGCTCCTCGACATGCGTTAACTGCGCTGGATCCGTAAAATACATTTTTAAGGTGCCAACAATTTGCTGATGGGAAAATAATGGAATCACAATCGCCGCTTGCAACGGACAATTAGGGTCCGAACAACCAACTTCTTCTTTGGCATGCGCGATGGTCATTTGGCCCGTCCGTAACACTTCCCGAGAAAGCTCTGTAATGACTTCTAGCTCTGGAATATGATGATCGCTTCCTGCACCAACATGAGCTAAAATTTGATGACTGTTTGTCATGCTAATCGCACTGACTTTTGTATAATGCTTAATAATCTCCGCAACTTTTTTGCTGGAATTTTTATTGAGTCCTTCTCGAAAATATGGCAGTGTTTCCGCTGCTAATTCCAAAACATCGTGCGTCTGAACCGCTTTGGCCTGCTCTTCTTGTTTCAATGTCGTCGTTAGAATCGACATAAAAATGAACGTTCCTACGCTATTTAACAAAATCATCGGCAGCGCAATAAAACGAACCAACGTGGCTCCATCCGATAGATCACCGCTGAAAAAGAAAATAAAAATCATCTGAATCATTTCCATGCACGCTCCGACAATGGCAGAAAAGCCGGCAGACGGAAAAACGGTTTGCTTTGCCATGCGGCTCCCTAAAAAACCGGCAATTAAGCCAACAATTAAAGAAGCAGGCACATAAAAGAAACTATGCCCCCCGCCTTGAATAACCCGATGAAAGCCAGCAATTAAACCAACCGTACTGCCGACAATCGGACCACCCACTAATCCAGAAACGCCAATTACTAACGTACGCGTATTCGCAATGGAAGCATTGCTGCTTAAATAGGTTAGTAAATTATTGGGGACAATCTGATTCTTAGCGATTTCGATACCTGTAAAATTAGAAATAATAGCAAATAAACCAAAAATCAAAATCAATTGAACTTTTGAAGACATTTTTTCACGACTTAATAAAACACGCTTAAAATAAGGCACATTCACTAAAAGAAAGGCCAGTAAAATAATTAAGCCCACCCGTTCCATCATTAAAATAAATAATTCGACCACACCGGCACCTCCTTCCTATTAACTATACTATAAATCAAAGAAAAGAAAAAAATGAAGCTTCTCAAAAAAGAGGCTTCATTTTTTCTATTCATTAAAACGCAGGAATATTAGCGCCTTTAGAATTTTTCTTGATGTATTCAGCAACTTCTTTTGTTGTCATCGCTTCTTTTAAAACCTTGATCTTTTCGCTATCTTTTTCGCCTTTACGTGTCACAACTTGCAATGCGTAATGTTTACTTGCTTCTTCATCTTCTAACAAAATCGCATCTTTCGTTGTTAAACCAGCAGGTTCTAAGTAGGCTGGGTAGCAGAACACCATAGCGATGTCTTTTTCATCATAGGCTTTAGCTAAATTCAGTAAATCAATGCTTTCAAAAGTGATGTTTTTAGGATTTTCCACGACATCTGCCACCGTGCCGTTAAAGCCGACACCTTCTTTTAATTTAATCACGCCGTTTGCATTTAAAATTGCTAAAGCACGACCTTCATTGGTTGGATCGCTAGGAATCCCCACTTTGGCATTTTCAGGTAAATCTTTCGCATCTTGGTATTCTTTTGAATAGAAACCACCAGCAAAATAATAAATCGGTTGCACAGCCACTAAATCAGCTTTTTTCTCTTTGTTAAACATTTCCATGAAGGGTTGATGTTGCGCAAAATTAGCATCCGCTTCGTCATGTTGCACGGCATCGTTGTAGGCAACATTGTCGCTCACTTCCATAATGTTAATTTTGTACCCTTTTTTCTCAGCTTCTTTCTTGGCAATCTCCAAGATATCTTTTGAAGATTCCAATTGCACGGCAACGGTAATCTCCTTGTCTTCTTTCTGATCTGCTTGTTTATTTCCCCCACAGGCAGCTAAAATAACTGTTGCAATAACAGCGAATGTTGCTAAATAAAACTTCTTCATTCTTTTGTCCTCCTACTTTCTTTTGTCTAGTTTTTGGGCAATGAAGTTCCCAAGCATTTGTAAAATGAAGACCAGTGCAATCATAATCACAATGGCAACATACATAATACCGTATTCATACCGTTGATACCCGACACGAACTGCAAAATCGCCAATCCCGCCGCCACCAACAACACCCATCACCGTGGAATATGAAACCATACTCACTGTCGTGGTTGTGTAAGCAAGGACCAATCCGCTACGTGCTTCCACCAATAAAAAGTGCCAAATGTATTGGACTTTCGAGGTGCCTAACGAATTAGCTAAAAAATAAATTTCTTCTGGAACATCCAACAGCACTTGTTCAACCAAGCGAGCAAAAATCGCGATCGCAACAATACTCAATGGCACAGATGAAGGAATTGGGCCAAACGCCTTTCCTAAAACAGAACGAGTAACTGGAATCAACGCAATCACAAATAATAAATAAGGAAACGAACGAATAACAGTTACAATGAAATTTAAAACCCAGTATAGCCAAGGTTGATGCCCTTTGACTTTCGGATTAGCCAAAAATAGTCCTAAGCCTAAAGGCAAGCCGACAAGCAAACAGATAGCCATCGAAATCGACATCATAATCCCTGTTTCTTTTAAACCGACCAGCATAGATGGCCAATATTCGGCAAAGGTTTCTGAAAAAGTCATGGACGCAAACTCCTTTCCACTTTTTCTAAATAGGAAAGCGGTTCTTCCTCATATTGCTGAGGATTATTCAGAAGTTCGCCAATTAACTGACCTTTTTCCATCACTAAGATACGATTACATAAGCGCTTCACGGTTTCTAATTCGTGACTGACAAAGAAAATAGTCGGTCGGAATTCCTGATGCGTCTTATGTAATAGTCGAACGACACTTTCTGTATTTTCTTCATCTAATGAACTCGTTGCCTCGTCACATAATAACCATTTTGGATTACGGCTCAACGCTCGAGCAATAGAGACACGCTGTTTTTCCCCACCAGAAAGCTGAGCAGGATACGCTTCTGCCTTATGGGCCATATCAACAAACGTTAATAAACGTTCAATTTTTTCAGGCTGTTTCTCTTTTAAAAGTTTCAAAGGCAACGCAACATTATCATAAATTTTCAAATTTTCTAACAAATTGTAATGCTGAAACACCATCCCCATTTGTTGTTGCTGCTGGCGAACTTCTTTTTTAGAGAAGGTTTGAACATTTCTGCCATCAATACGAATCTCCCCTTCACTCGGTTGTTCCATTAAATTCAACAAACGTAACAACGTGGACTTGCCAGAGCCACTTTTCCCAACAATCCCAACGATTTCTCCTGGTTGGACAGAAAAGTGAATATTTTTTAACGCGTGTGTCTCTTGATAGACTTTCGACACATTCACTAACTCAATCATGATTACCTCCTAAAGGCCGACAAACAAACTATAACAACTAAAAAAACTGTATAACAATTAAAGTAATTCTGTGAAACGATTTAAAAAAACTATTACGAATTAAAAAATAACACACGTTTCGCAAAACAGCGTTATATCAGAGATGTAACTACTTACATCATCTACTAAAACAGAAAAAAAAGCAACCTTTTTATTTGTGAAAAAAACACTATCTGTTTTTTGTCTGTATTATTTTGTACAAATGAATTAAAAATTTCCTGTTTCTACAGCTATTTCCCCACGCTCCTACTAAAAAAAGACATTCGCAGAAACGAGGCATCCAAAAAGGGAAAAGCGCTCGTAACGATAATGTCTCTAATAGTTTACTTTTTAAATACAACTGTTTCTTCGACAGTAATTCTTTCAGCTAATGATTGAATCACTGGACAGTTTGGGGAGACAAGCTTCAAACACCGTGTCGCCCGTGCTTGAAAGGCTTCTGGAACAGATACATAAAAGAGAATCGTCACCTGTTTTAATGGTTGTGCTCGTCTCTCTACTTCTCTTGAATACGTGACTTCTATTTTTTCAAACTCAAAGGGAATGTGCGAATTTTCCAAAACGGATTGATACACGTACCCCCCACAAGCGCCAATTGCCGAAACGAGCATTTGAACTGGCGAGTATCCCTCTTCTTTTGCTAACACCCAGCGTGCTGTTTTCGTTTGTAATTCAAATTTTTCCACACCACGAATAATCGTCAAACGTTCTACCATTGCCATCTTCACTCCTTTTTACTCTTTCTTAAAAGATACTACAAAACAGCGCTAAAACAAACATTTCTAACTTCTCAACTTAGCAAGTCCTAAAAAAAACGAAATTCTCACTTGACAAACAACGCAACACCTGATAATATACTTCCGTTCAAATCGTAACCATTACGATTTAGATTTTATAAATCCAAAAAGAAAGGAAGTGCCTTATGGCTAAAAAATCAAAAATTGCTAAAGCAAAAAAACAACAAGCAATGATTGCAAAATATGCGCCTATTCGCCAAGCCTTAAAAGAAGCTGGCGATTATGAAGGTCTTAGCAAATTGCCAAAAGATGCTCATCCAAGTCGCTTAAAATTCCGCGATCAAACAGATGGGCGCCCACGTGGCTACATGCGTAAATTTGGCATGTCTCGGATTCGTTTCCGTGAATTGGCTCACCAAGGCTTGATTCCTGGCGTCAAAAAAGCAAGCTGGTAACTCATTATTTCGATAAAGACAACTAGCGAGGACGGTCGCATTTGGGCTGACCTCGCAGCCCCCTTTATCTTTTATACGCAATTAAAAAAATCAAATTGGAGGACGGTACTATGCGCCAAACCATTACGTTAGCTTGCGCTGAAACTGGCGAGCGCCTTTACTTAACAAGTAAAAACAAACGAAATACACCAGAAAAATTACAGCTGAAAAAATATTCACCAAAATTACGGCGCCGCGCACTTTTCACTGAAGTCAAATAACAGGAGGAAAACTTGATGGGCATTCCAATCACCATTGTTTCTGGCTTTTTAGGCGCAGGAAAAACAACCTTAATTAACCATGCGCTTGCGCAGTCACCGTTTCCTAAAGAAGAAATTATTATTATTGAAAATGAATTTGGTCAAACAGGCGTTGACCACGCATTACTTTTACAAACCACGGAACGAATTATTCAATTAAATAACGGTTGCATGTGCTGCAGCTTACGAGGAGATCTTCTTGCCTCTTTATCAGCAATCTTAGAAGTGTACCAAGAAGAACAACAACCCATTGCCCAAGTCATTTTAGAAACAACGGGCATTGCTGATCCGCAACCAATCATTCAAACAATTTTAACGACCCCGCACATCAAAAATCATTTCTATATAGACAGTCTCTTAACGGTCGTTGATGGGCATCATTGGCAACAACAGCTTCAAGAAGCCGAAGCCATCAAACAACTGGCCTTAGCAGATCGCCTCTTTTTTTCTGTCAAGGAACCAGCAGACAGCACTCAGCTACCAACGTTCCAAGAAACCCTTCGTACCATTAATCCTTTTGCTGATATTTTATCCTTTCAAGCCAACGAGCCTCTTTTGGCTAGTGACTTTTTTCAATTAAATAAGTTTACGGCAACACTTACAGAACACGAAATGACTCATTCCCCGCATGAGCACGCCCATGAGCATCATCACCATACCTTTCACTCCCTTACGTTAACGGCGTCCTCAGCCCTCAACGAACCTCTTTTCACTCGTTGGCTTGATTGGTTAATGTATACACATCAGGAAAAGTTATACCGTTTCAAAGGGATTCTCGCCTTACAGGAGCATGACTTGGCCATTGCCATGCAAGGCGTCAACCAGCAAGTGGCCTTTCAAATGACGAATCAACCCCCTCAAGAAACGACAATTGTTCTGATTGGCAAAGAATTAGAGACAAAAAAAATCCAAGAAACCTTTCAAACCCTCAACAAAATAGCTACTCCGTAAATTAATTTTTTACGAAATGGAGGTCCTATATATAATGGAAAAAACTGACTTATCTAGCGCTTATCGTCGACTGAAAAGTCCCAACATCAAAACACGAAAACGCGCACTTAAAATCATTAAAGAACATAAGCGCAATAAACAAAAGAAAATTGCGTAATTCACTAAAGGAGCACACCTATGAAAAAATTTACTCTTCCCCTGTTAGCCACCTTAGCGCTAATCCTTTTCGGCGCTTGCGGCAAAACAAACACCTCTGATAAAACCGCTGACGGTAAAGAAAAACTATCCATTGTCACGACTTTTTATCCTATGTACGATTTCACTAAAAATATTGTAGGCGATGAAGGAGACGTCAAATTGTTAATCCCTGCTGGTTCTGAACCTCACGATTATGAACCATCCGCCAAAGATATGGCTACCATCCATGATGCGGATGTTTTCGTTTACCACAATGAAAATATGGAATCTTGGGTACCAAAAGCTGCTAAAGGCTGGAAAAAAGGAGCCCCGAACGTCATTAAAGGTACCGAAAACATGGTCTTACTTCCCGGCAGTGACGAAGACGGACACGACCATGACCACGAACATGGCGAAGAAGGCCACCACCATGAATTAGACCCGCATACTTGGGTTTCGCCTCATCGTGCCATCCAAGAAGTCACAAACATCAAAGAACAATTAGTCAAACTTTACCCTAAAAAAGCCAAAACATTTGAAACAAACGCAGAAAAATACTTAACAAAATTAACGGCCTTAGACAAAGAGTTCCAAACAGCTTTGAAAGACGCTAAGCAAAAAAGTTTTGTTACCCAACATGCTGCATTTGGTTATCTTGCCTTAGATTACGGCTTAAAACAAGTGCCAATAGCTGGTTTAACACCTGAACAAGAGCCCACTGCAGGGCGCTTGGCAGAGTTGAAAAAATATGTCACAGACAATCAAATTCGCTATATTTATTTTGAAAAAAATGCCAACGATAAAATTGCTAAAACGTTAGCTGACGAAGCGAATGTTCAATTGGAAGTCCTAAACCCGCTAGAAAGTTTGACACAAAAACAAATGGACAATGGCGAAGATTATCTTTCTGTAATGAAAGAAAACTTAACTGCTTTGAAAAAAACAACAGATACAGCCGGGAAAGAGGTTCAGCCAGAAACCTCTGAAAAAACAGAAAAAACCGTGGCTAACGGCTATTTCAAAGACAGTGAGGTGGCTGAGAGAACACTGGCAGATTACGCTGGAAATTGGCAATCCGTCTATCCTTTATTAAAAGATGGCACATTAGATCAGGTCTTTGATTACAAAGCGAAACTGAAAAAAGATAAAACACCAGCCGAATACAAAACCTACTATGATGCCGGCTATCAAACCGATGTCGACCACATCAACATCACTGATTCCACCATCGAGTTTCTGGTCGATGGCAAACCACAAAAATTCACCTATAAAGCAGCCGGTTATAAAATTTTAAACTATGCAAAAGGCAACCGTGGCGTCCGTTTCCTTTTTGAAACAGACGATGCCAATGCTGGGCGGTTTAAATACGTCCAATTTAGTGACCACAACATCGCACCAACGAAAGCCGCTCATTTCCACATCTTCTTCGGCGGCGATAGCCAAGAAAGTCTGTTCAATGAAATGGACAACTGGCCAACGTATTATCCAAGCGACTTGAGCAAACAAGAAATTGCCCAAGAAATGATTGCGCATTAAGCATTCAAAAGAGAGGAGGTAGCATTAGCTAAAATGCTACCTCCTCTCTTTTTTTATTTAGTCAAGCACACCATGTTCTGCTTCAAACGTCGCTAACAACTGGCGCACTTCATCCGTTGATTTTGTATTCATTAATTGTGCTCTTAAATCACTGGCACCTGGAAAGCCTTTGACATAAATTTTGAAGAAGCGATGCAGCCCAACGATGGAGCGAGGCACCAATTCTGCATACTTGTCTTGCAAATCCAATTGTAAACGTAACAAGCCCAGTAATTCTTGTGGCGTATGTGTTTTGGGTTCTTTTTCAAAGGCATAAGGATTTTTAAAAATCCCCCGACCAATCATGATGCCATCTACACCATATTGTTCTGCTAATTCTAGGCCCTTTTGACGATCGGGAATATCCCCATTAATCGTAATTGTCGTTTGCGGTGCGACACGGTCCCGAATAGCCATAATTTGCGGAATGACCTCCCAATGGGCATCCACTTTGCTCATCTCTTTTCGTGTTCGCAAATGAATGGATAGATTCGCAATGTCTTGCTCTAATAAATGCGTGATCCACGCCTCCATTTACGCCATTTCAGTAAACCCAATGCGTGTTTTGACACTAACAGGTAAGCCACCTGCTTTGGCGGCGTCAATCAATTCAGCCGCAACTTCTGGGCGCAAAATCAGCCCGCTGCCTTTTCCACGCTCAGCCACGTTAGGCACAGGACAGCCCATATTTATATCTAATCCTTGAAAGCCCATCTCCGCTATGCCGATACTCATTTCACGGAAAAATTCCGGTTTATCTCCCCAAATATGTGCCACCATCGGCTGTTCATCTTCTGTAAAAACGAGGCGCCCGCGCACACTGTCTTTCCCTTCAGGATGACAATAACTATCTGAATTAGTAAACTCTGTAAAAAACACATCTGGTGCTCCAGCTTCTTTCACGACATGACGAAAGACCACATCAGTGACGTCTTCCATCGGTGCTAAAACAAAAAAGGGCTTTGGCAATGTTGCCCAAAAATTCTTGCTCATCTTCATATACTCCGTTTCTGATTTTTTCTTTATTTTCAACGACAACTTGTCGACATATTCTGGTGCGAAACATTGCTATTATACAGGGAAATGCACGAAGAATCAAAAAAGGCATACTTAGAAACAAGAAAACTGTCTGAATCCGCTCGCTAGAATGAGTGATTCAGACAGTTTAATCTTTTTACGTCAGGCTTAACTACGTAAGCCACGCCCTGTTTCTACAAGGTACCAACAAATGCCATATAAAACGACAATAAATAAGATTAAAATGGTCATAGAAATACCAATTGGCACATCTTGAACCCCTAGGAAACCGTAGCGGAACCCAGAAATCATGTAAACAATCGGATTAACTTTTGAGACAGCTTGCCAAAATGGCGGCAACATGGAAATGGCATAGAAAACCCCACCCAAATAGGTTAAAGGCTGTAACACAAAGGTCGGCACAATCGATACATCATCATAGGATTGCGCAAAAATACCATTTAACAAACCAGCTAAAGAAAAGAGAATCGCTGTCATCAATAAAGTCATGATGACCATCAGCCAAGAAACAACGTGCAATGGCACAAAAAATAGAGAAATGATGGTGACTAACGCACCGACCAAAATACTACGACCAACGCCACCAATCACAAATCCCCAAATAATCACATGAGTTGGAACTGGCGCCACAAGAATTTCTTCGATATTTTTCTGGAATTTTTGTGAGAAAAAGGAAGATGAAACATTGGCGTACGAGCTTGTAATGGCTGACATCATAATTAAACCTGGCACGATAAATTCCATATAAGAAAAACCGCCCATGTCGCCAATTCGCCCGCCAATCATTTTCCCAAAAATCACAAAATATAAGGACGTCGTAATTACTGGCGGTACCAGTGTTTGGACCCAAATCCGTAAATAACGGTTGGTTTCCTTCACAGCTAAACTTTTTAAAGCAGTAAAATACAGACTAAACATGTTGATCCTCCCTTTGGTACGTATCCTCAGTAATCTTCAAGAAGAGCTCTTCCAAACGGTTGGACTTATTCCGCATTGACAATACTTTGATTCCTTGTTGACTTAGCTGTTCAAACAAGTGATTGACTCCTTGGTTTCGTTCTACTTCCACCGCTAACGTTAACTCGTCCTCAAATACGCTTTGATAGCCTTCAATAACTGGCGCCTGCGTATAAGGTGCTAAATCAAAAATAAACGTTTCAAATTGTAATTTTGCTAACAAGTGCTTCATGCTGGTGTTTTCAATCAATTCACCAGACTGAATAATCCCAATGTTGCGACACAACATCTCAGCTTCTTCTAAGTAATGGGTCGTCAAAATAATCGTGGTTCCCTGCGCATTTAACTCTTGTAAAAAGGCCCACATTTCACGGCGCAATTCAATATCGACACCTGCAGTTGGTTCATCTAAAATCAATAACTTCGGCTCATGCATCAGCGCGCGAGCAATCATCAAGCGACGTTTCATTCCGCCAGAAAGCATTCGCGCCCGTTCGTTCCGTTTTTCCCATAAATTGGATTGTTTTAAATACTTTTCACTCCGTTTCATGGCTTCTTTACGAGACACCCCATAATAGCCCGCTTGATTGACCACAATCTGCTGGACCGTTTCAAACGGATTAAAGTTAAACTCCTGCGGCACTAACCCAATCTGTTGCTTCGCCCGCACCATCTCCGTATCTAAATCATACCCAAAAATTTTGACTTTCCCCGAAGTCTTATTAACTAACGAGGTCACAATCCCAATCGTCGTTGATTTTCCTGCACCATTCGGTCCCAAAAGAGCATAAAAATCGCCTTCTTCGACTGTTAAATCAATCCCCCGCAACGCTTCAACACCTGAAGCGTACACTTTGCGTAAATCTTGTATCACAAGAGCATCAGTCATTCGTAACTCTCCTTAATGTATAAATATTCATGAATATTATTGTAACACTTCTCGATAAAAACGGGGGTTATTTTGATTAAATTTCACAGTTTTGCTTAGCTATTTTTCAACAACAAACTAGCCAACGAATAACGTGTTTATTTTGACTCGAAACTGTTTAAACAGTTTCAAGAGCGTCAAAATCCTTTCAAATCAAGGATTTAGAGTTCTCTTTTTTTGGCACAGAACTTGCTTCATATAAAAGTGAGGTGAAAAGAATGAAAAGAAAATTTTTAATTGCTAGTCACGGAAACTTAGCGAAAGGCTTCCAAAGTTCCTTGGATATTCTCGCAGACAAAGGAAAAGAGCTGGCGGTCATCAATGCCTATGTGACTCCTGAGGACTACACGCCAATTATTCAAACGTTTCTTCAGTCCCTTGGCGCAGAAGAACAAGCTATTATTTTAACAGATTTATATGGTGGTAGTGTCAATCAAAAAATTGTTCAAGAAGTCATGACGACAAAACCAGACAATGTTTTTATCATTTCCAATGCCAACTTAGCCATTGCCTTGTCTCTGATTTTCTTAAAAGAAGGCGAAAAGCTAACCAAAGAAGATATTCAAGCAGCAATTGCTGAAGCACAAATTCAATTCGTTGAATTAAACCCATCAAATGAAGAAGAAAACTTTTTTTAGGAGGAAATTAAAATGATTACACAAGTACGAGTAGACGACAGATTAATTCACGGCCAAGTAGCCGTAGTTTGGACCAAAGAATTGAATGCCCCCTTATTAGTTGTAGCGAATGATGAAGCAGCCAAAAACGAAGTAATGCAAATGACGTTAAAAATGGCTGTCCCTAATGGCATGAAACTATTAATTCGCTCAGTTGATGATGCGATTGATGTCTTTAATGATCCTCGTGGTAAAGACAAACGAATTTTTGTAATTGTGAACAGTGTAGCGGATGCTACTAAAATTGCGAAAAACGTGACAGATATTGAAAGTGTGAATGTTGCCAACGCTGGCCGCTTTGATAAATCAGATCCAGCCACCAAAACAATGGTTTTCCCAAGTGTCCAATTAAACCCTGAAGAGTTAGAAGCTGCCAAAGAATTAGCCAGTTTGACTCACGTGGAAAGCTATAACCAAGTCCTGCCAACCAACTCAAAATTAAGTCTAAAACAAGCCGTCAATTAAAAGGAGGAAATGAACAATGCTTATGCATGCAACAATGGCAGCCTTAGCTGTATTTATCTGTTTTGCTGGGAACTATTTAACTGGTCAAAGTATGATGGAACGTCCCTTAGTCGTTGGATTAGTCACAGGAATTTTAATGGGCGACATGAAAACAGGGGTTCTAATGGGGGCCTCTTTGGAAGCAATTTTCTTAGGAAATGTTAATATCGGTGGTGTTATCGCAGCGGAACCTGTAACTGCGACTACTTTAGCCACAACGTTTGCAATTATTTCAAATGTCGAACAAAAAGCCGCCATGACGTTAGCCGTACCAATTGGGATGTTAGCCGCTTTCGTGGTGATGTTTTTAAAAAATGTCTTTATGAATATCTTTGCTCCTTCTCTTGACAAAGCAGCACGTGAAGGCAACCAAAAAATGGTTGTGACACTGCATTACGGAACGTGGATCATTTATTATTTAATCATCGCTTCGATTTCATTTATCGGAATTTTAGCAGGAAGCGGGCCAGTAAATCTGTTTGTTGAAAGCATTCCACAAAATTTGATGAACGGCTTAAGCGCAGCTGGCGGACTTTTACCTGCCGTTGGGTTTGCTATGTTAATGAAACTATTATGGGATAATAAATTGGCCGTCTTTTACATTTTAGGCTTTGTTTTAACCGCGTACCTACAATTACCAGCCGTTGCGGTGGCGGTCATCGGGACAGTAATTTGTGTCGTGAGTGCCCAACGGGATGTAGAATTTCGCGACATTCTAAAAAGAAAACCTGCGGCGTCTTCTGCGGTTGAAGGCAGCGCGAAAGAAATCGAAGAGGAGGACTTTTTCGCATGAAGTTAAAAGAGAATTTATCTAAAGAAGAGAAAAAAATGATGCGCTCTGTTTTCTGGCGTTCTTGGACGATGAACGCTAGCCGGACAGGAGCTACACAATACCACGCAGTGGGTGTCATGTACACTTTACTCCCAGTTATCAATCGTTTTTATAAAACCAAGGAAGAACGGGCCGAGGCATTGGTGCGTCACACCACTTGGTTCAATGCAACCATGCATATCAATAACTTCATCATGGGGCTCGTTGCTTCGATGGAAAAACAAAACAGTGAAGACGAAAACTTTGATGCTAGCTCTATTACAGCGGTTAAAGCCTCACTAATGGGGCCACTTTCAGGCATCGGTGATTCCTTCTTCTGGGGCATCTTGCGTGTCATTGCTGCCGGTATTGGGATTTCATTAGCCAGCACTGGTTCGCCATTAGGGGCGATTGTCTTCTTACTTTTATACAACGTCCCTGCGTTCTTAATTCACTATTATGCGTTGTATAGCGGCTACTCAATCGGTGAAAGTTTTATCCAAAAAATGTACGAATCAGGCGGAATGAAGATACTCACAAAAGTATCGAGTATGCTAGGCTTAATGATGATGGGCAGTATGACTGCTTCAAATGTAAAATTCAAAACGATTCTTGAAGTTTCCGTTAAAGGAAGCGAAGACGTAGTTAAAATCCAAGACTATTTGGATCAACTATTCGTCGGTATCGTACCATTAGCCGTGACGTTACTTGCTTTCTGGCTATTACGCAAAAAAGTCAATGTTAACGTGGTGATGTTTGGCATCATGTTCTTAGGCATCTTGCTAGGATTACTAGGCATCTGTTAAAATTGAAACAATAAACATTTAATTATTAAACACTTAGAGCCTGAGACAAAAATCCAAAGTGATTTTTATCTCAGGCTTAAAAGCTGATAAACGGCGGGAACAGAAGCACCCCCTGTCCCGACCTCTCTTTTGGAAGGACGATGAATCATGCGCTTGGAGACCTACCAACACTTAGTTGATATTTTAGAAACCAGCAACACCCCGATGAGCACACAAGAAATTGCCACAAAAATTCAATTAAGCCGCTCGGTAACCAGCTTATACTTAAATAAATTATTGGAAAAAGGTGAAGTCCAACAAACGGGAAAAAAACCCGTTTATTGGCAATTAACCCGTGCAACAACCCCTACGACCGATGTGTTTCGACAATACATCGGTAGCCAAGGCAGCGCCAAAAAAGCCATCGAACAATGCAAAGCCGCTATGTTGTATCCCCCATTGGGTATGCCTTTATTAATCCATGGAGCCAGTGGTGTCGGCAAAAGCTTTTTGGCAAAACTGATTTATGAGTATCTGAAAAATGAACAAATCATTGGCCTGGAAAAATTCTACACCTTTAACTGTGCCGATTATGCCAACAATCCCGAATTACTGTCATCCATTCTCTTCGGCCATACCAAAGGCGCATTCACTGGGGCTGAATCAGAAAAGCAAGGACTCTTGGCCCAAGCCAATAATTCCGTACTCTTTTTAGATGAAGTACATCGATTATCCAACGAAAACCAAGAAAAACTCTTTCAGTTTATGGATACAGGAACCTTCCGCCCCATTGGTGAAGAAGGAAAAATGGTGCATTCCAAGGTCCGGCTACTATTTGCGACCACCGAAAACCCGAAAAAAGTCTTATTACCAACCTTTTATCGCCGAATTTCCGTAATCGTCTCACTTCCGAACTTCAAAGAGCGCCCCATTCGAGAACGGATTGCGATTTTAAAAAACTTATTCCACCGAGAAGCGAAACGAATGACCAAAGACATCAACGTGGACGAAGAAATCTTTACGGCATTATTAGAAAATGACGAACCTGGCAACGTGGGAAGTTTATCCAACAAAGTGCAGCTCCTTTGCGCGTCGCAATTACGAAAAACTTTGCCCAATCAACCCGTCGTCATTGGCGATGCGACTCAACCAATGATTGCGATTCCTTTAGACAAAGAAGTGTTAGAAGAAGACACACTTTCTTCCGATATTTTCGCAACATTTGAAGCCTTATTTACAAAAGAAAAAACACTGGCCCACTTAAAAACTGAACTGACACAATTCATTAAATATTGTTTAGACGATGAAATAACCTTAGAAAATGATTACTTTTTACAAAACCTAGTCACGGAAGTCCAAACCAAAAACAAACTAATTATTAACCAACCTGAACAAACTGAAAAACCGATGAAAGATGTTGCCAAATTGCTGAAAATTTTACCGCCAACATTTAACGAAACAATGCTCCTTCCAGTCCAAGCACAGTTAAAAGAACACTATCCGCGAACGGTTTCCCTCGTGAAAAACTTAGTCAGTCCGCTGCCAGAAGAATACCGTTTCTTGACAGAGGTACTCTTATCTGTATTACTTAGCGGAGAAATTTCTGAAACGATTCCTTACCAAGCGCTCCTCGTGGCGCATGGTGAATCGACTGCCACAAGTATTCAAGCCGTTGCCAACAAATTATGTGGTACCTATATTTTTGATGCGATTAACATGCCCTTAACCTCTTCGGTCAGAGATATCGTCGCCGAAGTTAAAGAGTGGCTTTCTCAGCGGGACACATCACAAGGCGTCATTATGCTCGTCGATATGGGTTCCCTGACACAACTTTATAAAAGTTTGAAACCGCAAATTCTTGGAGAACTTTTGGTGATCAACAACCTGACCACTGCCTATGCGTTGGAAATTGGTCATCAATTAATGAACGAACAACTTTTCTATGGTATTGCTAAAACCGCTGAAAAAAAATTTAAAACCGATGTACAGTACTTTGAAGGCTTTTCAGTAGAAAAAAATATCATTGTCTCTAGTATTTCAGGTCTGGATATTGCCAAGCAAATCAAACAAATCTGTCAAAAATACCTGTATACTGACATTAAAGTCATTACCCTAAAATACAAAGATTTGGTAAACACGTTAGACATTGCCAACGCCGAAGAAAATTATTTAAAAGAAACCTCGCTCATTTTGACGACGTCTTACTTAGACAACCACACGAATGTCGCTAGCGTGAATCTCTTAGACATGTTAGACGAAGATGCAGGAACCCAGTTGATGGAACCTTTCCAAAACTTGATGCATCCCAATAACATCGATAGCATGATTAACGAATTTGTTCACTTCTTCTCGAAAGAAGGCTTGTCAGAAAAACTAGAATTTCTAAATCCTGACGTCATTATTAAACAAGTCGAAAACGTTACAAAAAACATTGAAAAACGTTTCGACCTCACACTCAGCGGCAAAATGAAATTTAACTTAATGATGCACAACGCGCTCATGGTAGAGCGGACAATGCTCGGCGTTGAAGACTATGAAGTCCCTGCTAACCTCGAGGAACTAACCATTAACCAAAAACCATTTTTCCAAAATGCTAAAAACATTTTCTATACCCTAGAACAGTTTTATCGAATAGAAATTTCCAACTGGGAACTCTATGTGATTTATGAAATTTTGTCTTCTCGGTGAGGGTTATAGGGAGAGTCTCTTTTGTTCAGATGATTATCTTAAAATATAGCTAGTGGGCCATAAGTCATTTCGACTTATGGCCCACTTTTTTTATTTTGTGTTAAAACACTTTCTATCAACAGAAAGTGTTTCAATAAATATTTCGTTTAGGCAGCGCCATTTCCTGTAGTGTAAACGAACAGGACAGTGAACAGGATGGACACGCCAACCATTATTAATTTTTTCGTTTTGTCGGGGTCCTCTTGAAGTAGCCATTTAATCAACAGACTGCCTCTAATCCGTTGACTTGCCTTCTCTTTTTCAGTCGCTGACTTTGTATAACGCCAACCACAAAAGTGCCAACGAAGTAAATTGGCGTACCAAGCTCGATAGTTTTTAGAAAGAAAACCACCACAGATAAACAATGCTCCTAATAAAATATCCAAATACAACCAAACAATAAATGTTAACGGAATATCGATTAATGAATAATTCTTCACTTCAATCACTTGATCTTTCAAGCCAAATTGATGAATAATCCGTTCTTGGTATTCAGAATCCGTCTCCGCTTCTTCTTTTCCACCAACAACTTTTATGGCTGACTCGACGCCCATACCTTTTATAAAAGCTTGCTTGGAATGACAATACTTACATTCCACCACTTGATCAGCGGTATCGTACCATCTAAACGCATTCGCCCCACAACTTTGACAAACCACACTACTCATTTTCTGCCTCCGATATTCGTTATTTTTTATGGCTATGTTTCATTACTTAATGATACCATTTTTTGGAGAGGGTTGGGTTAGAGAGATTGATAAAAAAGACACTTTCTCATTGCGAGAAAGTGTCTTGAAACATTGTAATTGATTCCCAAGAAAATCTTCATATTTGAGAGATACACCGTATAAAGACAAACCTTTTTTATAAATATGAACCAAAAGTAATATTTCAACAACTACGTGAATTATTCTCATACTACACATTTACCTCAAATAAGTAATCTCCACTTCTACTTTTTCAAGTAACATTTATCTAATAGTCTATTTTGTAAAGCATTTGTAATTTCTGTATCTCCTACTATATACTCTTCTATCAATTTTATTTAATCTATCAAAATTTTAAAAACAGATAAAGCTAAATATCTTAGAGAAGCATTATTAAACTTCCACATTCAATTTTTTCGTATTTTTACCAAATATTTGTAATCACACATTTCTTGATAACTTGCTTAATAATACATATTAAATTATATTTTAGATCTTTCATATATGATTAAACTTGATATATAAAAAATTGGAGGTTATCTAAAACATTAGTATATAGACTTTCTAATCTCTTCAAAAAAAATTTACTTGCTAGGAGTTTGATCTATTAAGAATATTTTTACAAGTATAACTAGGTAGCGCTATACTTTTAATTGATCGAGGGATTTTAAAAGTCTTTTCAATATAAAATTTCCATCATAAAAATTATATTCCAAACCCTTCGAGCTCAGCTTTTTCAATTGCTTGCAGCGCTATCTTACTTTGTTTATCTGATATAAATTTATTAGATGCTAACATTGCAATTACATTCCGCTCTTTCGGTAAGAACTCTTTACAATGTCCATCAATGAAAATTAACATATCTGTATAATATTTTGGGTTCTCATCAAGTCTTTTATACACTGATGCGGTATCAAGAAAATCACTTTCAAATTTTTCATTATTTCTAGCTGTTTTTTTTAATTGTGCTACATCATCTTTTGAGATAGTAATACTAGATAAATCATAATCTCTATTTATCGTTACCATTGATTTAACATCATCCCATGCTACTATTCTTTTGGCATACTCAGTTACATTTCCCTCTACTCTTGTCAAGATATCACGGATTTCATATGAAATATCGTCCATGAATTCTAAAACTAGCTGGGGTACTGATTGTTGTTGCCATATTTTCAAATAG